>Ga0164301_10000011_pt1 | contig 58248 bp, 44 predicted proteins | sample Whisoiple_231_MG_FD_109711 | JGI IMG/M metagenome (GOLD analysis project Ga0164301, IMG submission 109711) | Unamended control soil microbial communities from upstate New York, USA - Whitman soil sample_231_MG | ecosystem: Environmental > Terrestrial > Soil > Agricultural land ... | reverse complement strand
CTTGGCACCTCCCGGGGCCTCGAGGATCGCGACGACACCCTGGCCGGCGGCGGCGCAGATGCTGATCACGCCGCGGCCTTTGCCGTCTTCGTTCAGTTGCTTGGCGAGGCTGGCGACGATCCGGCCGCCGGTCGCGGCGAACGGGTGGGCGGCCGCCAGCGAGCCGCCGTTGACGTTGAGCTTCTTGCGGTCGACCGCGCCGAGCGGTTTGTCCCGCCCCAGCTTCTCGGAGCAGAAGCCCTTGTCTTCCCAGGCCTTCAGCGTGCAGAGCACCTGCGCGGCGAAGGCCTCGTGGATCTCGTAGTAGTCGAAGTCCTGCAGCTTCAGGCCGGCGCGGTCGAGCATCCGCGGCATCGCGTAGGCCGGCGCCATCAGCAGCCCTTCGCGCTTGTGGACGTGGTCGACGGCGGCGGTCTGCGCCTCGGTGATGTAGGCGAGGATCGGCAGGCCGCGTTCTTTCGCCCACTCCTCGGAGGCGAGCAGCACCGTCGAGGCGCCGTCGGAGAGCGGCGTCGAGTTGGCCGCGGTCATCGTCCCCTCGGGGCCGCCGAATACCGGTTTCAGCTTCGCCAGCTTCTCCAGGCTCGAGTCGGGGCGCAGGTTCTGGTCGCGGTCGAGCCCGATGTAGGGGGTCATCAGGTCCTCGAAGAAGCCGCGGTCGTAGGCGGCGGCGAGGTTCTTGTGGCTCTTGACCGCGAGCTCGTCTTGCTCCTTACGGCCGATCTCCCATTCGGTCGCCATGATCGCGCAGTGCTCGCCCATCGAGAGGCCGGTGCGCGGCTCCTCGTTGCGGGGGATCGCCGGCACGATGTGGCCGGGGCGGACCTTGGTCAGCTGCTTCAGTTTGCCGACGGTCGAGCGCTCGCGGTTGGCCTCCAGCAGCGTCTCGCGCAGGCCCTCGTTGAGGGCGATCGGGGCGTCGGAGGTGGTGTCGGCGCCGCAGGCGATGCCGGAGTCGATCTGGCCGAGGGCGATCTTGTTGGCGACCAGGATCGTCGTCTCCAGGCCGGTGCCGCAGGCCTGCTGGACGTCGTAGGCGGGGGTCTCGGCGGCAAGGCGGGTGCTGAGCACGCTCTCGCGGGTCAGGTCGCGGTCGCGCGAGTGCTTGAGAACGGCGCCCCCGGCGACCTCGCCGAGGGTCTCGCCCTGCAGGCCGTAGCGGTCGATCAGCCCGTCGAGCGCCGCGGTCAGCATGTCCTGGTTGCTGGCGTGCGAGTAGACGCTGTTGGAGCGGGCGAAGGGGATCCGGTTGCCGCCGACGACGGCGACTTTGCGGGTTTTGGCGTTCATTTCGGGGAGGGTCCTCCTTGGGGGGAATTGGAAGTCGAAGTGGGGGTCGAGCGCTCGCGCAGGCCCGGCTCGACGGTGGAGATCAGGAGCTCGGCGGCGTCCTCGGCGCCGATCGCCTCGGTTCGCAGCCACCAGCGCGCCAGCGCCTCGGAGGCGCCGAGCAGGGCGGTGGAGAGGGCCTCGACTTCGACCTTGGCGGCGTCGCGGCTGCGCTCGGGCAACTGCGCCAGCAGCGAGGCCGAGACGAGGTCGATGATCTGGCCGCGGTAGGCGGCGACGCGGTCGAAGACCTCGCCGGCCTGGGGGAGGGTCTCGTCGAAGAGCACCGCCCAGGCCGAGCGGTCGGTGTCGAGGAAGGCGAAGAAGGCGCGGACGCCGGCCCCGAGGGCGTCGGCGGGGTTGGCGGTCTCGTCAACCGTCGCCGCGATCGTCGCGATCAGCGCATCGCCCGCCCGTTCCATGCAGGCGATGTAGAGCCGCTCCTTGTTCCCGAAGTAGTTGTAGAGCAGCGGCTTGGTGACCCCGACCGCGGCGGCGATCTCGTCCATCGTCACCGCGGCGTAGCCGCGCTCGGCAAATAGCGCGTGCGCCTCCTCCAGCGTCTGCTCCATGCGGTCGTCCCGCGAGAGCCGAGTGCGAACCGATGCATCCATCGGTGTAGACGTTACCGCAATATAAATTAATACCGGAGTAAGGTGATCGGTCTCACATATACCAATAGGTATTATACTTAGCAGTATAAATTGCTCTGCGAAATGTTTCAAGTTCATACTGATCAGTATGATGCTTCTCGGTATGAGCGACCAGAATCCATTTCGCTTCGGCTCCCTGGCTCTCGACGCGTCGTTCACCGACCGGGCGGAAGAGCGGGCGGAGTTGGTCAGCGACATCCGCAACGGCCAGGACGTCGTCATCTTCGCTCCCCGCCGGCTCGGGAAGTCCTCGCTCGCATGGAGCGCGATCCAGGTGCTGGCGGCGGAGGGCGTCCTCGTCGCCCAGGTGGATCTGATGACCACCCCGACCAAGGAGCGGCTGGCCTCCGCCCTGGCGAAGTCCATCTTCGAGCAGATCGCTTCCCCTCTGGAGAGAGTCAAAGAGCGGGCGCTGGCCCCGTTCCGAAGCCTGCTCGTGCAGCCCGCCGTCACCCTCGACCCCCAGGACGGCTCGTTCTCCTTCAGCTTCGCCTTCGGCCGCAGCGCCGCCGACATCGACGCGACGCTAGAGCGCCTGCTGCAGCTGCCGGCCGAGCTGGGCGCCGCCCGCAACCGCAGGACCGCCCTGGTGATGGACGAGTTCCAGGAGATCGTCGAGATCGATCCGCGGCTTCCAAACTTGATGCGGGCGGTCTTCCAGCAGCAGCCTGAAGTTGCCCACGTATACCTCGGCAGCCGACGGCACGTGATGGAGCGGATCTTCAACGACCGCAACCAACCGTTCTGGCGCAGCGCCAAGCTGGCCGAGCTGGGGCCGATCGATCCGGCTCCCTTCGCGGCCTTCCTAGTCGAGCGCTTTCGCGCCACCGATCGCGATCTCGGAAGCGAGGTGGGGGACGCTCTGCTGGCGCGAACCGAAGGCCACCCCTACGCCACCCAGGAGCTCGCCTACGCGCTTTGGGAGCAGACCCCCGCGGGAGGAGAAGCGACCGCGGACCGGCTCGAGGACGCCCTCGCTGCCGTGCTCCGTTCCGAGCACGCGCACTTCAGCCTGCTGTGGGAAGAGGTCTCAGCGGTGCAGCGCCTGGTCCTGCAGGCGCTGGCGAAAGAGCCGGGCCGCCCATTCCAGGCGGAATACCGATCGCGGCACGCGCTGCCGCCGGCGACCAACGTGCAGAAGGCTCTCGCCGCGCTCGAAAAACGCGAAGTCGTCGCCGGCGAGAACGGCGCCTACCGGATCGTCGAGCCGTTCCTCGCGGAGTGGCTCAGCCCGCGGAGCCGGGCTTAGGAGAGCTCGGTGCCGTCGTAAAGCTTCTTGACGTGCACGGTGTCCGCAGGGGCGGCTTCGATGCAGAGTTTGCAGAGGACGCACTCGTCGCAGTTCTCGGCGACGATCTCGACCGTGCCGCCGGCGTCCTTGAAGATGTCGACGGGGCAGACTTCTTCGAGCTTGGCGGCGAGGGCGGCGTCGTTGCGGATCGAGTCGTCAACTTCGACGTCGATGAAGACCTTGTTCAGCGTCTCGGCCATCAGGCGGTCGCTCCGATCTTTTCCTTGACCACGTCGGGGATCTCGTCGATGCGCTCGACGACGCGGATGCCCGCCGCTTCGAGGCGGGAGATCTTCTCGGTCGCGGTGTCCTCTTTGCCCTCCACGATCGTGCCGGCGTGGCCGAAGGACATGCCCTTCATCTCGTCGTCGTCCATGAATTTGCCGGCCATGAAGGCGACGATCGGCAGACGGGAGTTGTTGTCCTTGACCCATTCGGCCAGCTGGGCCTCCATGCGGCCGCCGGGCTCGGTGTAGATGACGATCGCCTCGGTCTGCTCGTCGGCCTCGAAGTAGGGCATCAGCTCGGCGTAGGTGGAGCCGATGATCGCGTCGCCGCCGATCGAGACGGCGGTGGAGACGCCGAGGCCGGCGGCGGTCAGCGAGGAGGAGATCTCGGTGGTCATCCCGCCCGAGCGGCTCATCACCCCGACCCGGCCGGGCTGGTAGGCCTTGGCGGCGTCTTTGGCGGGGCCGCCGATGCCACCCATCTTGCAGACTTCCGGGACGATCAGGCCGAGGCAGTTGGGGCCGATGATGCGGGCGCCGCGCATCTCGGCCAGCTCGACCATCTCGGCGACGTCGCCGCGCGGGATCCGCTCGGTGACGATCACGATCAGCTTGATCCCGTTCTCGATCGCCTCCAGGACCGCGTCCTTGGTGAAGGCGGGGGGGACGGTGACGACGGAGCCGTCGATCGGGCCGCCGTGGTGCTTGACCGCCTGGCCGACGGTGTCGAAGACCGGCACGCCGTGGACCTCGCGACCCTTGCGACCCGGCGTCACGCCGCCGACGATCTTCGAGCCGTAGTCGAGGCACTCGCGGGTCAGGTTCACGGCCTCGCGGCCGGTGATCCCCTGGACGATGAAGGTCGTGTCCTTGTCGAGCAGGATGGACATCAGGCGGGCGCCCCCTGGATCTTGGCGACGGCGCGGCCGGCGGCCTCCCACATCGAGACCGAGCGGTCGCAGTACTCGACGCCGTACTTGTCGAGGATCTTGAAGCCCTCCTCCTCCCAGGCGCCCGGGATGCGGAAAATCGCGATCGTCTCGCCGGGGTCCTTGCCGAGCTCCAGGCAGGCCTTGATCACGCCGCGGGCGACGATGTCGACGCGGGTGTTGGAGACGATCGACATCATCACCGCGATCTTCTCGACGCCGTCCTTTTCGAGCACCTCCTTGGCCAGGCCGCAGGCCTTGGCGACCGAGGGGTTGCCGCCGATCTCCGAGTAGTTGGCGGGCTGGCCGCCCTGGTTGCGGACCGCGTCGGTCAGCGTCAGCGAGCCGCCGCCGGCGCCGATCACGAGGCCGAGGTTGCCGGTGAAGCCGTGGTCCTTGCCCTGGATCACGCCGCGGTGGTCGGCGGCGTCGATCGCGCCGACGTTCTTCTCGAAGTCGGAGGGCTCGTAGGTCTCGCGGGTGTCGTCCTCGGCGATCTGCAGTTCCTTGCGCAGCAGCTTCTTCTGGCGCCCGACCGCCTCGGCCTCCATCTCCATGTGGGCGTCGAGGGCGACGAAGCTGCCGTCGCTGAGCTCGGCCAGCGGGTTGATCTCGGCCAGGGTCATGTCGTTGTCGCGGAAGAGGCGGGCGAGGCGAGCCAGGATCGGGGTCGCGCGGTTCAGCTGCGAGCCGGTGACGCCGGTCGCGGCAACGACCTGCTTGGCCTCGAAGTCGCCGACCGGGAGGAGGTTGGAGACGTGGCCTTTGCCGACGTGGTCGGGGTGGGTCTCGGCGACCTCCTCGATGTCGATCCCGCCCATGTCGCTGAACAGCATCAGCGGCTTCTTCGCGGTGCCGTCCCAGACGACGCTCGCGTAGTACTCCTGCTTGACCTCGGCTTTGGGGTCGACGAGGACGCCGCGCGGCATGTGGCCGTTGATCTCCAGCTTGAGGATCTCCTCGGCGTGCCGGGCCGCCTCGTCGGGCGTGTCGGCGAACTTGACGCCGCCGGCCTTCATCCGGCCGCCGGTCAGCACCTGGCTCTTGATCACGACCGGGCCGCCGATTTCCTCGGCGACCTTGCGCGCTTCCTCAGCGCTCGTGCAGAAGCCGTACTTGGTGACGGGAATCCCCGCCAACTCAACGATCTTGCGTGCCTCGAACTCGTAGAACCTCATCGCGGCGCGGAACCCTATCCGACGCGGTCGGTGAATGGTTTGGGGGAGGGGCGGGAGTGTCCCCTCCGGGAGCACCTCCGCCGGCTGGGACGCCTGAGGCTGACGCCAAAGCGCGGTTGGGCCGGCTCCATGCTGAGTACCCAGCAGAGACACCCCCGCCCCTCCCAACGAGTCCTTCTCAGGGTCGGCAGGGCGCAATCTGATGACGGTTGCAGGGTCGGCCCGCTTCGAAATTCGAAAGCTCTTCTAGCTCGGACCTTGCCGGCGGCTCGAGGGGAGCGGGGTGGGTGGGGGTCCCTGGGTACTCAGCATGGAGCCGGGCCTACAGCGATCGGGCGCCAGCCATTCCCGCCTCACCCGGCGGAGGTGCTCCCAGGGACCCCCACCCACCCCGCTCCCAACCACTTGTCACCCGGCAATGTCAGCCCGCCCTGCTTTACTCCGCCCGGTGTTTCCCCGCCTCGTCGGGTCGAAATCCCCATTCGGCCCCCGTTTTTTGGCTGCTACCGCGCTTCTTTGCGCGGTTGTGGTGCTGTACGGATGTGGCACCGTCGTCGATCAGGTGAAGCTTCAGGACACCGTCCAAGCCTCCCTAGAAGACTCGATTCGTGAAAAGATCAAGGCCGTCGATTGCCCCTCAGATCAGTCTGTAGACCCGGGTGCGACCTTCACGTGTGAAGTGATCTTTGCCGATGACAGGCGGGAAGTAGCGACTTTGACGATCAGGAACAAGGATGCCGACATCTCCATGGTCGGCCTCAAACCGAAGAACTAGAGAGAGGCGAATGAGCGACCTGACGACTGCACCCGACGAGCTGACGACCCACGCGAAACTTCTCAGCTGGGTGGATGAAATCGCCTCGCTCACCGAACCGGACTCCGTCTACTGGTGCGACGGCTCCGCCGAGGAGTACGACCGCCTCGCCCAGGTCCTGATCGACGCCGGCACCTTCGAGCGCCTCGACGAAGCCAAGCGCCCGAACTCCTACCTCGCCCTCTCCGACCCCGGGGACGTCGCCCGCGTGGAAGACAGGACCTTCATCTGCTCCGAGAAGGAGGAGGACGCCGGCCCGACCAACAACTGGCGCGCCCCGGCCGAGATGCGCGCCACCCTCAACGACCTCTTCCAGGGCTCGATGAAGGGCCGCACGATGTACGTCGTCCCCTTCTCGATGGGCCCGCTCGGCTCCGAGATCTCCGAGATCGGCATCCAGCTGACCGACTCGGCCTACGTCGCCACCAACATGCGGATCATGACCCGGATGGGCAAGGCCGCCCTCGAAGTCCTCGGCTCCGACGGCGAGTTCGTCCCCTGCGTCCACTCGGTCGGGATGCCGCTCGACGAGGGCGTCGAAGACGTCCCCTGGCCCTGCAACGAGGCCAACAAGTACATCGTCCACTACCCGGACAGTCGCGAAATCTGGTCCTTCGGCTCGGGCTACGGGGGCAACGCCCTGCTCGGCAAGAAGTGCTTCGCGCTGCGGATCGCCTCGGCGATGGCCCGCGACGAGGGCTGGCTGGCCGAGCACATGCTGATCCTCAAACTCACCTCGCCCGAGGGCCAGGTCAAGTACATCACCGGCGCCTTTCCCTCCGCCTGCGGCAAGACCAACCTGGCGATGCTGGTCCCGACCCTGCCCGACTGGAAGGTCGAGACGGTCGGCGACGACATCGCCTGGATGAAGATCGGCGAGGACGGCCGCCTCTACGCGGTCAACCCCGAGGCCGGGTTCTTCGGCGTTGCGCCCAACACCAGCCACAAGACGAACCCGAACGCGATGGACACGATCGAGCGGAACACGATCTTCACCAACTGCGCCAAGACCGACGACGGCGACATCTGGTGGGAGGGGATGACCGGCGAGCCGCCGGCGCACGCGATCGACTGGCACGGCAACGACTGGACCCCCGAGTCCGACACGCCCGCCGCCCATCCGAACGCCCGCTTCACCACCCCGGCCGCCCAGTGCCCCTCGATCGCGCCCGAGTGGGAGGACCCCGCCGGCGTGCCGATCGACGCCTTCCTCTTCGGCGGCCGCCGCGCCACCGTGGTGCCGCTGGTCCAGGAAGCCTTCGACTGGGAGCACGCGGTCTTCATGGGGGCGACGATGTCCTCGGAGACGACCGCCGCCGCGGCCGGCGCCGTCGGCCAGCTGCGCTTCGACCCGATGGCGATGCTGCCGTTCTGCGGCTACAACATGGGCGACTACTTCGCCCACTGGCTGAAGATCGGCCAGCGCGAGGGCGCCCAGCTGCCGCGCGTCTTCTACGTCAACTGGTTCCGCAAAGACGCCGACGGCAAGTTCCTCTGGCCCGGGTTCGGCGAGAACAGCCGCGTCCTGGAGTGGGTCTTCCGCCGCTGCGAGGGCGAGGCCGAGGCGGTCGAGACCCCGGTCGGGCTGCTGCCGGCCGAGGGCGAGATCAACACCGAGGGGCTCGAGATCTCCGCCGAGGCGATGGAGGAGCTGCTCAGCGTCGACCTCGACCTGGTCAAGGAGCAGCTGCCGCAGGTGAAAGCGCATCTGGCCGAGTTCGGCGACAAGCTGCCGGCCGAGGTCAGTGCGCAGCTCGAAGCGCTCGAACAGCGCCTCGGCTGAGACCGCAGTCGAAGCGGACCGGGGCGTCGGAGCGGCGCCCCGGCCGTGCGCGTGCAGGGCTATGGGATCCGCGCGCGAATGCCGACCGTAAGGTTTGAACGTGCAGGCCCGGCTCGAATCCCCACCAGTAATCGCCCTCCTGGCGGCAGTCGGCCTGTTCCTCTGCTCGCTCGCCAACGCGCTGGCGCGTGAAACGCGCGATCCCACCCAGCTGATCTACTGGCTCGGCGTCCTGCTGATCGCGGTGCCGATCTTCCTGCGGCTGACCTCGACCCAGCCGAGCTACCGCGAGCGCCTGGGCCTGGTCCTGCTGCTGGGGCTCGCCCTCTACGGCGTCAAGGTCGTCCACGACGCGCCCCTCTTCACCCTCTCCGACGAGTACATCCACGCCTTCAACGTCCAGCAGATCGAGAAATTTGACCACCTGTACCACTTCAACCCGGCGATCTCGACCTCCCCCTACTACCCGGGCCTCGAGGGGGCGACCTCGGCGCTGACGATGCTGACCGGGGCCTCGATCTACCTCTCCGGCACGATCCTGATCGGCGCCGCCCGCCTGGTCCAGATGGCGGCGCTCTTCTTCCTCTTCGCCAGGCTCAGCGGCTCGGCCCGCGGCGCCGGCCTCGGCGTCGCCGTCTACACCGGCACCAGCAACTTCCTCTTCTGGGGGGCCCAGTTCTCCTACGAGTCGCTCTCGCTGCCGCTGGTCTGCGTCGTCCTGATGGCGTTCGTCGAACGCGAGGAGGCGCCGCCGCGCCTCCGCGGCGCCTGGACGGTGCCGATCGTGCTGGGGATCCTCGCGATCACGATCACCCACCACCTCAGCTCCTACGCGCTGGCGGTCATCTTCGTCGCCCTCGCCGTCCTCTACCGGGTGATGAAGGTCGACAAACCGAACCCGTGGCCGTTTGCGGCGCTGGCGGTCGGCTCCGCCGCCGCCTGGCTGCTGATCGCCGCCCAGTCGACCGTCGGCTACCTCTTCCCGGTGCTCGAATCGGCGGTCAAGGCGATCTTCGAAACCGCCTTCGGCGACACCGAAGCGCGGCAGCTCTTCGGGTCGCCCTCGGACACGGCCGAAGCCGTCGCCGGGACGCCGATCGGGGCGCGGGCGATCGCGCTGCTGGCGATCGCCATCCTCGGCGTGATCTCGCTGATCGGCCTCAGGCAGGTCTGGCGGCGCGAGCGGCGGAAGCCGCTGGTGATCCTCTTCTGCGCCTTCACCGTCGCCTTCTTCGCGGCGCTGATGCTGCGCTTCGCCCCCGCCGCCTGGGAGACGGGCAACCGTGCCGGCGGCTACTTCTTCATCGGCCTCTCCTTCGTCGCCATCTACGGAACCGCGCAGCTGCTTCGCCGCGGGCCCCGCCTGATGGGGCGGCGGCTGTTGCTGAGCGGGGCGCTGGCGGTCGTCCTCGTCGGCGGCGCGATCTCCGGCTGGTCCTGGGACCTGCAGCTGGCGCGGCCGCTGAAGGCCTCCGCCGACGGCAAGGACGTCTTCTCCGAACCCCTGGCGCTGGCCGAGTTCGCCAAGCAGCGCCTCGACGGCAGCCGCTTCGCCGGGCCCGAAGCCGATGCCCGGGTCCTGCTCTTCCCCGGCGGGCAGGTCGCCTTCGGCGGCCAGGGCCCCGACATCGAGGACGTCGTCGACGAACCGCAGCTCCGCGACTGGCAGCTGCCGCTGCTGGAGCGCAACCACCTTCCCTACCTCGTCGCCGACCGCCGCCTGCTCTCCGAGGACACCCTGCGCGGCCAGTACTTCTCGGTCGAGGACCAGTACGGGAACGAGCTGCGTCCGCAGGGCGTGGTCCACAAGTTCTCCGAGGTCCCCGTCGGCCGCGTCTGGCAGGGGGGCCGCATCGTCCTCTTCAACCTGCGGGATCGGCCATGAGGGGCAACCGGGACCTGCAGCGCGCCTGCCTCGCCGCGGTGGTCGGCGCGCTGGTGGCGGCGCTGGCGCCGTGGGCCTACGTGCGGTTGCTGGGGGCGCTGCCGCTGACCCTTTTCCTGCCCGGCTACGCGATCGTCGCCGCAGCCTTCGGCTCGCGCGAGCTGGCGCCGCCGAAGCGGATCATGCTCAGCGTCGCGGTCAGCCTGATGGTCCTCGCCCTCGGCGCCTTCGTCCTCAATATCTTCCCGTTCGGGCTGGAGACGGCGAGCTGGGCGGTGCTGCTGCCGCTGGTCGTGATTGCCGCCTGCCGCGGCGCCGCCCTACGACGTGAGCGGCCGCAGCCCGGCCGCGGTGGTCGCCCGGCGTTGCCCCGCCCCGCAGTCGGGACCCTCGTCATCGGCGCCCTTGCCGCGGTGATCGCGCTCGGCGCGTTGGTGCTCGCCGGGAAACCGCTGCCGGCCGAGAACGCGAAGGGCTTCACGGCGCTGTGGATGTTGCCGACGGACAGCCGCGAAGACGCGGTTGCGATCGGCGTTGACAGCAATCAGCACCAAGCACGCTCCTACAGGCTCGAGGTGAGCCTCGGGAAAGACCAGTCGAAGACCTACCGGGTCGATCTCGACCCGGGGGAGGAACGCGTCTACGAAGTCGACGTTCCGCCCCGGCCCAGCGGCAGGACGCACGTCGTCGCCTCCCTCTACAAAGAGGCGAAGCCGCAGAAGCTCTACCGCCGGGTGACGAGCTGGCTACCGAGGCAGATGACCTTCCCTTGAGCACGAGCGCGCCCTCCGTCGACATCGTCATCACCAACCACAACTACGGGCGCTTCCTCCCGGAGGCGATCGAGAGCGCCTGCGCCCAGACCCACCCCGAGGTCGCCGTCGTCGTCGTCGACGACGGCTCGGGCGACGACTCGCGCGAGGTGCTGCGCCGCTACGAGGACCGGGTCGAGGTCGTCCTCAAGGAGCAGGGCGGCCAGGCCTCGGCCCTGAACGCGGGGATCGAGCGCTGCCGCGGCGAGGTGCTCCTCGTCCTCGACGCCGACGACGTCCTGCGCCCGCAGGCGGCCGAGCGGGTGGCCGCCGCCTTCGCCGCCCGGCCCGAGCTCTCCAAGGTGCAGTTCCCGATGGAGGTCGTCGACGCCGACGGGATCCCGACCGGCGCGGTCAAGCCCGGCGGGCACCTGCGGGCGCCGGTCGGCGACCAGCGCCGCGCCGAGCTCGCCTTCCCCTTCGACCTGCCCTGGCTGCCGGGCGGCGGCACCGGGTTTCGCACCGACGCGGTGCGCCGGATCCTGCCGATCCCGGCCGCCGACTACCCGCGCAGCGGCGCCGACTGGTACCTGGTGCACCTGACCGCGCTGCTCGGCGAGGCGGCGCTGCTGGACGAGGTCTGCGCCTCCTACCGGGTCCACGGCGGCAACGCCTACGAGCTGGAGGCCGACGAGATCGACCTCGGCCACGTCCGCGAGGCGATCCTCTTCGCGGCGGCAACCACCCGCTCGCTGGAAGCGCTCGCCGACGATCTCCGGCTCGAGCGGCCGCAGCGGATCCTCTCCTACGCCGACCTCGCCAACCGGCTCGTCTCTCTGCGCCTGGAGCCGGACCGCCACCCGCTCGCGGGAGACCGCCGGGGCGCTCTCCTGGCCGACGCGCTGCGCGCCGTCCGCCGCCGCTTCGACGTCTCGGCGCCGATGAAGGCGCTGCTGCTGGCGTGGTTCGCGCTGGAGACGGTCGCGCCGCGGCCGCTGGCGCGGCGGCTGGCCGAGCTCTTTCTCTTCCCCGGTAGGCGCGCCGGGGTCAACCGGGTGCTGGGAAGATTGCAGGCCCGATGAGAATTCTGATCGCCACCGATCACTACCCGCCGTTCATCGGCGGCGCCCACCGCCAGGCCCGCCTGATCGCGGGAGGGATGGCCGCGCGCGGCCACGACGTCGCCGTCGCCACCACCTGGCACGGCGGCCTGCCGCCGCTGGACTGGGAAGAGCACGTGACCGTCCACCGGCTGCGTCAGATGCGGACGGCCTTCCGCTCGCTGGTCCGCGACGAGGAGCAGCGCCACCAGCCGCCCTTTCCCGACCCGGTGACGATCGCCGGGCTGCGCAAGCTGATCGCCGGCTTCGAACCGGAGGTGATCCACGCCTACGGCTGGCTCGCCTTCTCGGTTGCCGTGGCGCTCGGCCGCAAGCGCATTCCGATGCTGATCTCGGCCCGCGACTACGGCTACTTCTGCGCCAACCGGACGCTGCTGCGCAAGGGCGAGCCCTGTGACGGCCCGGCGCCGCTGAAGTGCGCCACCTGTGCCAGCGACTACTACAGCGGCGTCCCCAAGGGCCTCGCCGCGACCGCCGGCGTCTACCTCTGCCGGCCGCTGCTGGCGCGGAAGATGACCGGCCTGCACAGCGTCAGCAGCTTCGTCCACGACGTCACCACGCGCTACCTGTTCGGGCCCGGCGGGACGCCGGAGGACCTCGTCCAGGTGACGATCCCGAGCTTCCAGGACGTCGCCCCCGACGAAGCGGTCGACACCGCCGACCCGCAGATCGCCCCCTTCCTGGAGCGACTGCCGAGCGAGCCCTTCATCCTCTACGTCGGCGCCTTCCGCAAGGTCAAGGGCCTCGAGACCCTCTTCGACGCCTACGGCAAGCTGGAGTCGCCGCCGCCGCTGGTCCTGATGGGCACCTTCGAGCGCGATTCCCCGCAGCCGTTCCCGGAGGAGGCGGTCGTCCTCACCGACGTCCCCCATAAAGCGGTGATGGCCGCCTGGGACCGGGCGATGTTCGGGGTGATGCCGTCGCTGTGGCCGGAGCCCTTCGGCGCCACCGTGGCGGAGGCGATGAACCGCGGCAAGCCGGTGATCGGGACGACCCTCGGCGGCCACGTCGACATGATCGGCGACGACGCCGGCCTGCTGGTGCCGCAGGGGGACGTCGGCGCCCTGGCGGCGGCGATGCGAGACCTGATCGAGAACGCCGAGCGGCGCGAGAGCTTCGGGGCGGCAGCGAGCGCGAAGGCGAAGTCGTTCGCCGCGGGCGCGGTGATCCCGCGCTTCGAGCAGGCCTACCGCGACGTCCTCGCCGTGGGATGAGGATCCTCCTCGTCGTCCCGGTGCCGCCGCAGGCGGGCGGGGGAGGGGCGATCCCGGTGCTGCTCGAGGCCGAGCTGCGCGGCTTGCGCGAGCGCCACGAGGTGACGCTGGTGACCGCGCTCGGCGACGAGCCCGGCGAAGCCGAGGCGGTGGAGAAGCTGCGCGAGGACGGCGAGGTCCACGTCGCCGACCGCCGCCGGCCGCCCCCGGGGGCTCGACGGCGCCGCCGGCAACTGCGGATGGCGGCCGCCTGGGGGCGCGGGCGCTGGCCCTGGCGGACGGTCTGGTACGCCGAGCCCGGCATCCAGCGCCTGATCGACGAGCTCGGCGCCGAGCGCGAGTTCGACGTCGTCGCGGTCGAGGACAGCGCGATGTCGGTCTTCCGCTACCCGGCCGGGGTGCCGACCGTCTACACCCACCACGAGGTGCTGCAGGCGCGGCCGGTCGAGTGGCGCCCGGGGCCGCCACGGCGCTGGCCGGGCTGGGCTTTCGGCGAGCTCGACTGGCGCCGCTGGCCGCGCTTCCAGGCCTGGGCCTGGCGGCGCTTCGACCTGGTCCAGGTCTTCAGCCGCCGCGACGCCGAGGCGATCGCCGCGCTCGCCCCCGACGTCGCCGGGCGGGTCCGGGTCGACCCCTTCGGGCTCGTCCTGCCGCCGGCCGCCGACCCGGCCCGCGAGGAGCCGGGGACGATCCTCTTCGTCGGCGCCTTTCACCACCCGCCGAACCGCGACGCGGCGACCTGGCTGGCGCGGGAGATCCTGCCGGCGGTGCTGGAGCGCGCCCCGGAGGCGCGACTGCGGATCGTCGGCAGCGCCCCGACGCCGGAGGTCCTCGCGCTCGCCGGGCCGCGGGTCGAGGTCGTCGCCGACGCGCCCAGCGTCCAGCCGCACACCGAAGCGGCGGCGGTGGTGATGGCGCCGGTGCGGGCCGGCGGCGGCATGCGAATGAAGGTCTTGCAGGCGATGGCCGCCGGCAAGGCGGTGGTCACCACCCCGCGCGGGACCGAGGGCTACACCGGGTTCGGCGCCGAGCCGCCGCTGGCGGTCGGCGAGAGCGGGGAGGAGATCGCCGCGGCGACCGCGGCGCTGCTGCGCGACGACGCGGCGCGCCGAGCCCTGGGCGGGCGGGCGCGCGAGTTCGCCGAGCGCCACCACAGCCCCGAGGCCTGGGCCGAGCGCCAGACGGCCGTTTTCGAGGAGGCGCGGGCGGCGCGCCGAAGTGGTTCCGATGGCTGAGGGACCGAGCGCCACCGTCGTCATTCCCACCCACGAGCGACGCGAGCCGCTGCGCACGGTGCTGGAGTCGCTCTCGCGCCAGAGCGTCGGGCATGGGGAGTACGAGGTGGTGGTCTCGGTCGACGCCTCGACCGACGGCACGATCGAGATGCTGGAGGGATGGGAGGGGCCGCTGCAGCTGCGCTGGGTCTCGGCCGAGTCGCGCGGCCGCGCGGCGGCCTGCAACGCCGCCGTCGCCGCGGCGCGGGGCGAGGTGACGATCGTCCTCGACGACGACATGCGGGTCGTGCCGGAGTTCGTCGCCCGCCACCGCTCTCACCACCCGGCCGGCTCGCAGCTCTGCATTCTCGGCGCCGTCCCGGTCGAGCTGGGGGAGGGGAGCACCCACGCCGCCCGCTACGTGAAGGAGAAGTTCGACCTCCACCTCTCGCGGCTCACGGACCCCGCGCACCTGGCCCTGCCGCGCTCCTTCTTCACCGGCAACGCCTCGCTGCGGACCGAGACGATGCGCGCGGTCGGCGGCTTCGACGACTCTTTCGGGATCTACGGCAACGAGGACGTCGAGCTGGCGCTGCGGCTGCGGGCGAGCGGGGTCGAGCTCGGCTACGACCCCGAGGCGCTCGCCTGGCAGAGCTACGACAAGGACCTCGGCGGCCTGCAGCGCGACACCCTGGCCAAAGGCAGGACCACGGTCCAGCTCGCCCGCCGCCACCCCGAGGTCTTTCCCAGCCTGCGGCTGGCGAACCCCGATGACGCCTCCCGTCCCTGGCTGGCGGTGCGGTCGCTGCTGCTCTGGGCGACGCGGCGGCTGCCGGGGACGAGCGGCGTCGTCTTCGCCCTCTTCTCGCTGCTGGAGCGGCTCGGCGCCTGGCGCCTGCCGCTCTTCTACCGCCCGGTCCTCGACTACGCCTTCTGGGCAGGGGTGGACGCGGCGCTGCGAGAGTCAAACGACGAGGGCGAGCTGTCGAACCTACGCGGAGAGCTCCAGCGTGGCCCGATCGATCTTCTTCTACACCGATAGCCGCGTTCTCGGCGGCGCCGAGAACGCGATGTTCATGCTGCTCGGATCGCTCGACCGGGCCGAGTGGGCACCGACCCTGCTGCTCGAGGACGCGCCCGAGGTCGAGCCGCTGGCCGAGCGCGCGGCTGGGCTCGGGGTGGCGGTGCGGCGGATCCCGCCGCTGCCGTTGGGGCTGACCGGAGCGCGGCGGCTGCCGGGGCTGGTGCGGCTGCTGCGGCGCGAGCGGCCCGATGTCTTCCACGCCCACATGAGCTCGCCGGTGGCCTGCAAGTGGGGGCTGGCGGCGGCGGTCCTGGCGCGGGTGCCGGCGGTGCTGGGGACGGTGCAGGTCGGCGCGTATGAGCCCGACCGCTCCTCCTACCGGCAGCTGCGGGCGCTGGCGCGGGGGGTGGACCGCTACCTCGCCGTCTCGCGGGAGATCGCGACTGAGCTGGTGGAGCAGCTCGGCTGGCCGGCGGAGAAGGTCGAGGTTCTTTACAACGCGGTCGACGTCGAGCGCGCCGCGGTGCCGGCGCCACCAGGCCTGCGGGCGCAGCTCGGCGGCAGCGAGACCCGGCCGCTGGTCCTGACCCCGGCGCGGTTGAACGCCCAGAAGGGGCACGACACCTTGTTGGAGGCGGTCGCCGCGGTGCCCGAGGCGCTCTTCCTGCTCGCCGGCGACGGCCCCGAGCGCGAACGGCTGGAAGCGCGCGCCGCCGAGCTCGGCGTCGCCGAGCGGGTCAGCTTCCTCGGCCGCCGCGAGGACGTGCCGCAACTGCTCGCCGCCTGCGACGTCTTCGCCCTGCCCTCGCTCTACGAGGGCTCCTCGCTGGCGGTGCTGGAGGCGATGGCGGCCGGCATCCCGGTGGTCTCCTCGGCGATCGGCGGCACCGAAGAGCTGATCGAGGACGGGCGCAGCGGCTTGCTGGTCCCGCCCGGCGACGCCGCGGCGCTGGCCGTGGCGCTGCGGCGGGCGCTCGGGGATCGGCAGCTGCGCGAGCAGCTCGCCGCGCGGGCGCGCGAGCGGGTCGACGCCGGCCTGCGCCGCGAGCAGAACGCCGAACGAGTTGCCGGCGTCTACCGCGAGCTGCTGGCGGACCGGGAGGGGCGGCAGAGCTTTTCCATCCAGGAGAGGGAAAAGCTCTGCCGCGACATCGAGGACCTGCCCGAGTCGCGCCGCAATCCGCTCTTGCGGCAGCAGGATTGGCGGTACCTGCTTCCCGACGCGGAGCTCCTGGCCCACTGGCGCCTGCCGCGGCCGGGCGGCATCCGCCGCGCCCGGCGCCGCGCCGAAGGGGCCGGCTTCACCGACGTCCGCGCCTACTGGGCGGGGCCGCTGCCGCACCGCCTGCCGCAGTTCTGGCTGCCGCTGGAATCGGAGGAGGCGACCGACCACCTGTTGTCCAGTCGCGCTCCCCGCTCGACGGCAGGTGTCCTCCTGCGCCACCTCTGGTGCACGCTCAGGAGCGCCGGGCTGCTGGCCCCGATCTACGTCGTCGGCCGCCGCCCGGACCGAGCGGGCGACGACCTGCCGCTGTCCCCCTCGTGCCAGCTGTTGCTGCTGACCACCGGCCATCGCAGCATCAACAAGGCCGTCGGCCTCGCCTTCGAGGCGGGCGAGGCGGCGCCGGCCAAGGCCGTCAAATTCGCCCGCGTGGCGGAGGCCGAGCCGGGCCTGGAGCGCGAGGTGGCGGTCCTGCGCCGGTTGCGGGAGGAGCGTCCGGACCTCGCCGGGGCGCCGCGGTTGATCGGCGAGGGGGAGCGGAGCGGCCACCTCGCGGTGGTCCAGGAGGCCGTCGCCGGCGAGTCGCTGCTCGACGCCCTGCGGCCCGAGATCTTCGAGGACGTGGCGCTGCGGGTCACGCGCCTGCTGATCGAGCTGGCGAAGGACCGGCCCCAGAGCGGCGACTGGCGGGAGCGTCTCGTCGCCGAGCCGCTCGACTGGTTCGAGCAGCATTTCGGCCCCGCCCCGGAGGCGAGAGAGACGCTTGACGGCCTCGGCGAGCTGCCGGGCGCCTGCGAGCACCGCGACTGCTCGCCCTGGAACGTGCTGCTCGGTCCCGCCGGCGAGCCGGTCCTCCTCGACTGGGAGTCCTCCGAGCCCGCCGGGCTGCCGGGCCCCGACCTCGTCTACTTCCTCGCCAACTGCGCCTTCGTCCTCGACGGAGCCCTGGAGAGCGGCCGCACCCGGGAGAGCTACGCCCGCCTCCTCGACCCGGCCACTCCCCACGGCTGCGTCGCCGCCGCGGCGATCGCCGAGTACCGCGAGGCACTCGGGATCTCCGCCGAGGACTTCCGCCGCCTCCGCCTCCTCACCTGGATCGTCCACAGCCGCAGCGACTACTGCCATCTGCAGCTGGAGTCCCCCGGCGAACCGAGCGCGGAGGCGCTGCGGGCAACGGTCTTCTGCGGCCTGGTCGAGGAGGAGCTGCGCCGCGCCAAGAAGCGCGCCTAGCGCCGTCGCCGCAGCCACCAACCCGGCAGCGCCTCGCCGGTGAGGACCTTCCAGAGGACGGCGAGGGCGCCGTCGCTGCCGTGGACGCTCACCCGGCGCAGGCGTAAGCGGTCGCTGGTGGCGTCATTGCGGCCCTTCTCGGTGGTAAAGGCCGCCTCGTAGCCGGCCGCCTCGGCGGCGGCGCAGACCGCGTCGTCGTGGTCGCCGTTCGGGTAGGCGATCACGGCCGCCGCCTCGGGCACCTGCTCGCGCAGTTCGGCGAGCGAGCCGAGCAGCTCCACGTCGCGCTCGACTGCGCCCAGCTGCGTCAGCCGGCGGTGGTGGCGGGTGTGGGAGCCGATCGCGACGCCGGCCGCGGCCAGGGCCCGGACCTCCTCCCAGGTGGCGACCGGCTCACCGTCGATCCAGTGGGCGCTGCCGCCAAGCTCGGCGCTGGGGACGAAGAGCTGGGGGGAGAGGCGGGCGGTGCGGGTCAGCGGCTCGACCGCGTCGGCGATCGCGTCGTCGACGGTGATCGCGAAGCGCCGCCGCGGCAGGTCGTTGCGCTCGCCGCGGTGGAAAGCCAGCAGCTCCTCCAGCGGCAGCGGCCTGAATCCCAGTAGGTGCAGGAAGCGCAGCTGCCGGTAGTAGCGGCGCGGGGCGATGTCGATCCGCTCCTGCCCCGGCTTCAACTCGCCGGCAAAGCGGTGGTAGACGAGGACGGAGTAGGAGCTGGTCAGCCGCCTCCACTCCTCGCGGCTGGACCGCGCCCGCACCCCGGCCCAGAAGGAGAGGTCTTCGGCCAGCTCCTGCCAACGCGACGAGCGGCGACCGAGCGGGGCGACGAGCGCCGCCGGCACCCGCAGCCGGCGCAGCAGGCGCGTCCGCCAGGGCGCCTCGCACCACCCCCGGCTCACAGCGCCGCCGCCGGGTTGGAAATGATGCGCGAATGAACGCCCTCGGCAAGCTGCGCGCGATCCTCGAGGAGCGGCTGGCGCTGATGGCGCCGTCGCGGCGGCTGCGGCTCGCCCTCGCCGACGAGGTGCTCTCCGAGGCGGCCGCGGGGGCGCCGCTGCGGGTGCTCGACGCCGGCTGCGGCGACGGGCTGCTGACCCTCTCGCTCGCCCGCCGCCACGGCGACTGGGAGCTGCTGGGGGTCGACCAGCGCGCCGATCTGCTCGACGGCGCCCGCGAGCGCGCCGCGGGACGGTCGCTCGGCAACGTCCGCTTCCAGCCCGCCGACCTGACCCGGCCGCTGCCCGAGGGCGGCTTCGACGCGGTCGTCGCCCTGGAGTGCCTGCACGAGATTCCAGATGACGAGGCGGCGCTCCGCACGATGGCGGGGGCGTTGCGGCCCGGGGGGCTGCTGGCGCTGCAGGTCCCGGAAAAGGACTGGTCCCCGGTGCTCCCCGGCAGCACCGGCATCTGGCGCGAGGAGGTCCGCCACGGCTACGGCCGCGAGGAGATCTCCGCCGACGTCCGCGCCGCCGGGCTGGAGCCGGTGGAACTGCGACCCACCTACCGCAGCCTCGCCGCCGCCGCGCAGGAGATCCGCGACCGGATCAAGGGCTCGCCCCTGCTCGTCCGCCTGCTCGCCTTCCCGTTCCTGGCCGCGGCGGTGCGGATCGAGGATCTCGGCCTCACCTGGGGCAAGCCGAGCGCCACCCTCGTGCTGGCGCGGCGGCCGGCTCAATAGACGTACTTCTGCAGAGCCTCGTCCCATGCCCTGGCGGAGTCGTTGGCGGCGACGACCCCGTCCAGCGTCTGGTCCGAGGTCGCGTTGAACCGGGTCGCGTAGAAGTTGTGGTAGACGAGGTCGCCGAAGACGGTGCCGACGTCGCCGGGACCGCGCTGGCTCGTCACCTCGAAGAAGTGGACGTTCGGCGCCTCGGCGGTGGAGATCTCCTCGCCGACGTCGCCGGAGGCGTCGCGGCCCTCGGAGCGGGGGACGTAGTGGGCGCGGAAGGAGTGACCCTGCTCGACGAAACGTGCCCTGCGCATCGCCCAGCAGCAGGGGTGGACGTAGCTGCGGTTGAGCCGGGCGCCGGATACCTGCGCCCCTGCGGAGAGCGGCGCCAGCAGGCGCTCGAGCCAGTCGTCGTGAAGCGGGAAGGCGTCGACGTCGAGGGCGACGACGAACTCGGTCTCGGCCAGCAGCACGCCGAGGTCCATCGCCAGCTCGTGGCCGACGTTGGCCGGCAGCAGCAGACCCTCGGCGTCGTCGCGGGCGGAGATCCGCTGCCGCGACTCGTCCTCGGAGCCGTTGTCGACCGCGATGATCCGGGTGTTCGCCGGGCTGCGGCGGCGGACGACGTCGATCAGCACCTCGAGGTGCGACCACGAGTTCCAGTTGACCGTCACCACCGTCGCCGCGCCCGGCTCGAGGAGGTCGAGCCGCCGGCGCGCCCGCGCCCGCAGAGCCGGCACAGCCAGGCGCCAGCCGGCGATCTGCGACAGCCGTTGCATCGAAGGGCGGGTGGAGACTGGGATGTGGTTGACGAGGCTCAAAGCGGGGTGGTCGGCGGCATCATGACGGAGCCGGCCCACGTAAAGCCGCAGGTTTCCGCTCAACTGTTCTGCCGCTACTCTCAGTCAGTGGAGCATCCCGTCCACGCACCCGCTCCGCCTGCCCCTTCGACCACCAGCCGCCTGCGCGGCATCGAGGGAATGCGGGCGCTCGCCGCCAGCTCGATCGTCCTCGTCCACGTCTGGGGCTTCTCCTCGCCGGACGGGGAGGCGCTCGGGTCCGAGCGCTGGATCGGCGACGCGATCTCGACCCTCTCGGTGGGCGTGACTCTCTTCTTCACCCTCTCGGCCTTTCTGCTCTACCGGCCGTTTGCGGCCGCGATCGCCCGCGGCGGCGAACGGATGTCGTTTCTCGCCTACCTGCGCAACCGCGCGCTGCGGATCGCCCCCGCCTACTGGGCGATCCTCTTCGTCTGCTCGATCCTGATCGGCACCGTCTACCTGCGGAACGGCGCGGTCCTGGAAGTGGGCCGCCTGACCGACCCCTTCGCCTTCCTGCAGACCGGCCTGCTGTTCCAGAACTACCGCCCGACCACCCTCGGGATCGGGATCGGGCCGGCCTGGTCGCTGGCGGTCGAGCTGGTCTTCTACCTCGCCCTGCCGCTGCTGGTGATCGGCGCCGGGCTGGTCGCACGCCGCGCCCGCGACCGGCGCGGGCGGGTGCTGGCGCTGCTTGGCCCGCCCCTGCTGCTGCTGGTGGTCGGCCTCGTCGGCAAGCTGATCGCCGGCCAGGTTTTCCCGGCGGCCCCGACCGCCGGCTACGGGAACAACTGGCACTCGGTGGTCGAGCGCAGCTTCTTCGCCCAGGCGGACCTGTTCACCTTCGGGATGATCGTCGCCGTCGCCTACGTGGAGGTCGCCGACGGCCGTCTGCGGCTGCCGGCCGGATGGCGGACGGCAGCCGCCGTGCTGGGCCTGCTGATCTTCATCCCCTGCGCCTGGACGATGAACCAGGGCGAGCACAGCTACCTGCTGCAGAACACCGGCCAGGCACTGGGCCTGGCGCTGATCTTCGCCGCGATCGTGCTCCCGGCGGCGGCGGGCGCGCCGGCCTCGGGCGCTGTGCGCTTCCTGGAGACCCCGGCCCTGGTCGCGACCGGCGTCGTCTCCTACAGCATCTTCCTCTGGCACCTGCCGGTGATCGTCTGGCTCTCCGCCCACGGCCTCACCTTCGGCGGCTGGGGAGGGCTGCTGGTCAACGTCCTCATCGTCGGCGTCGTCGTCGGCGCGCTATCGGCGCTGTCCTATCGCTTCGTCGAGCGGCCGGCGCTGCGCCACAAACACTCGATGCGAGTCCCGGAGCAGACGGCTAAGGCAGCAGACGGGCAGCGCGTAGCGCCAGCCCCCGCCACCGAGCCGGCCATCTAGCGGTCGCCAGCTTCACCCGCAGCATCCGCGTCGAGTCGCTCGCCAGCACCTCGATCCGGGGCAGCGCCAGGCGGTCCTGCGAGCGGTCGGCGATTCCGGGATCGACGGTAAAGGCAGCCCGGTAGCCAGCTTCGCGGACCGCCGCCGCGACCGCCGGGCTCGACTCCCCGTGCGGGTAGGAGAGGGCGCGGGGACGCGGTAGGCCGAACTGCTCCAGCCGCGCGGCCGACTCGGCAACCTCGCTCGCCGCCTCGGCCGGCTCGAGGCGCGCGAGGGGCCGGTGGGTCATCGCGTGGGAGCCGATCTCGACACCTCCCGCGACGAGCCGGCGAAGGCCGTCGGGGTCGAGTAGCGCCAGCTCGCGGGCCCCCAGGGGCCGGTCCCACTCGTTGCTGGCGCCGGTGAGCCCGGCGACGGCAAAGGCCAGGGCCGGGATGCCGCGCTCGGCGAGCACCGGCAGGCCCTCGCTGAGGAGGTCGACGTAGCAGTCGTCGAAGCTGACGAGGACGGCGCGCCGGGGAACGCTGCGGCCGTCGAGAGCCCCGAGCAAGGCGTCGAGGCCGACGAAGCTCCAGCCGCGGGCCGCGAGGTCGTCGAGCTGTTCCGCCAGCCGCGCGGGCGTGACCCCGTACTCGGCCAGGACGGGGTCCTCGCCGAGGTCCGAGACCGCGTGGTAGGCCAGCACGGCGACGCCGTTGCCGCCGGAGAAGGCCCGCCGGGCCTGGCGCACGCCGCGCAGGTGTTCCATCGTTCTCAGGCCGAAGAAGAGGCGCCGCACCCAGCCCTCGCGCCGGCCGCTCCGGATCAGCGCGACGGCGGTGGCGCGCAGGGGCCAGCTGAGGGCTTCCGGCATCGCCACCAGCGGGCCGAGGAGCCAGCGGCTGCGGCGGGTGTGGAAGGCGGGGCCCTCGTCGAGCCTGCTCCCCTGATCGGGGTGCTTGAGGACCAGCTCCTCCTCGGAGCGCCCCGCCTCGCGGGTGCGCCGCAGGTAGGCGGCGGGGTCGACGTCGTAGTACTGGTAGCTGACCGCCGCCGGGTCGTAGGCGACGCTGAGGCCGGCTTTGACGACCCGCAGCCCGAAGTCGATGTCCTCGCCGCCGAACAGCCCTTCCCTGGTGAACGAGGTGTCGAAGCCGCCGAGCCGGGTGAAGTTCGCGCGCGAAATCGACATCTGGCCGGTCAGGAGGTCGTCCGAGGTGACCTCCGCGCCGGGGCTCGTCAGCCATTCGCGGCGGGACTCGGCCCAGAAGCCGACGCCCCAGCTGAGGAGGTTCGCGGGCGAGTCCGGGTGCAGGGGCATGTCGCCGACGACGAGGTCGGCGCCCTGACGATGACAGCGGTCGTGCTCGGCGAGCATCGCCGGGTCGGCTTCCATGTCGTCGTCGAGGAAGAGGAGGATCTCGCCGCCGGCGGAGCGGGCGCCGGCGTTGCGCGCCTCCGCCGCGCCGCTGTTCTCCTGCTCCAGGATCGTCAGCGGGAAGGGAGGGTCGAGCGCGCGCAAGGCGGCGGCGGTCCCGTCGCTGCCGCCGTCGACGACGACCACGACCTCGAAGGAGGCGAGGTCCTGCCGGGCAAGCGCCTCGACGTTGTGGACCACCCGGTCGCGACGCTGGTGGGTGGGGATGACGACGCTGAACCGCGGCCGCTCCGCGCCCGCCTCCATCAGCTCTCCCCGCGAACGCGATCCTCCGCCGAGCGGTCCTGCGGCGCCAGGCGCCGGGCCAGCGGCGGCGCCGCTGCAGCGAGCAGCGCGGTGAGGCGCGCCCGCGGCCGGATCCGGGGGGCGAAGGCGCGCCGCGCCAACCGGCGCCTCGGCCCGGAGCCGTAGATCGCGTCCTGCGCTTCGGCCACCGTCGCCCGCGAGCGGTGCATCCGGATCGCGCTTTCGAGCGGCGGCCGCTCCTCCGCGCGCAGGCCCGGGTTCCGCAGCGCTTTTTCCAGCAGCGCCGCCCGGTCCCAGAGGCTCGAGGCCCGGCTCGTCGTCAGGCTGCCGGCGTGGAGGTAGTAGCGGTAGTAGGGGTCGACCGCCATCCCCGCCCCGGAGCCGCCGAGCAGGAGGCGCGCCCAGCAGTCCCAGTCGTAGCCGGTGCGCAGCTCCTCGTCGAAACCGCCGATCTCCCGCAGCCGCGAGAGGCGGATCGCCGGCCAGCCGCCGACGAAGCAGCTCTCGAAGATCGCGGTCCGCTGGTCCTCGGTGACGAATGGGGTGTAGGTGGCGAAGGTGCCGCCCTCGTCCTCGTCGACGACGAACCGGGCGTCGGTGGTGATCAGATCCAGGTCGGGCCGCCGGCGGCCGAGCTCGGCGAGCGCCTCGAGACGGCGGGGATCGTAGGCGTCGTCGGCGTCGAGGATCGCCAGGAAGTCACCGGTTGCCGCCGCCATCCCGGCGTTGAGGGCCGAGGCGCCGCCGCCGTTCTCCTTGCGGATCAGCCTGATCCGATCCGCAAACGGGCGCAGCGCCTCCTCCGGATGGTCGGTCGAGCCGTCGTCGACGACGATCACCTCGTGCGCGGGGTGGGTCTGCGCCAGCGCCGATTCCACCGATCGCGCCACGGTGTCGGCAGCCTGGTAGGTGGCGATCACGATCGAGAACCTGGGCGGATCGCCAAGCGGCTCGACCGGCTCGGCGGGCGCGGGGGCGAGCCAGCGGGGGGCGCTCATGCCGGCAGCCGCCAGGAGTGGGGGAGGACGACGTCGCCTTCGGCCTCGGCCGCCATCGGGCGGTCGCCGACCGTCCCCGGCTCGACGTCGAAGAGGGCGGCGGCCTGCAGCCCGTCCTGGATGTGGCGCTTGGCTTTGACGATGACGTCGATCCGGTAGCGCCCCGGCAGCAGCGGTAGGGACTCGACGTGGCACTCCAGCCGCGTCCCCGGTTCGGACTCGCGGACGTCGACCGGCGCGTTCATCTCGCTGTCGAAGGTGCAGACCGGCTGGCCGAGGCTGTTGACGATCGTCAGCTGGCACTCCATCGTCGGCAGCGGCTCGGTGACGTCGACGGCGATCGTCGCCGGCCGTCCGGCGACGACGACGTTGGGGTGGCCGCCGCTGGCGTCTTGAATCTCCAGCCGCCGCACCAGGGTCTCGTCGTAGGCGCGGCTGTCACGGTCGGTGCGCTCCAGCAGGTCGTCGGAGGCGGCCCGCTCCAGGGTCCGCAGGTAGCTGTCGATCGCCTCGACGATCGGGGCGTCGGCCTGCACCTCGCCGCGCTCCAGGAGGATGCCGCGGCTGCAGAGCGCCTGGATGATCGCCAGGTTGTGGGAGACGAAGACGACGGTCCGGCCCTCTTTGGCGACTTCGTTCATCTTCCCCAGCGACTTGCGCTGGAAGGAGGCGTCGCCGACCGCGAGGACCTCGTCGACGAGCAGGATCTCGGGCTCGAGGTGGGCGGCGACGGCGAAGGCGAGCCTCACCGACATCCCGCTGGAGTAGCGCTTGACCGGGGTGTCGAGGAAGCGCTCCATCTCGGCGAATTCGACGATTTCGTCGAAGCGGGTGCGGATCTCCGCCCGCCGCATGCCGAGGATCGCGCCGTTGAGGAAGATGTTCTCGCGCCCGGTCAGCTCCGGGTGGAAGCCGGTCCCGACCTCCAGCAGCGAGCCGACCCGGCCGGTGACGTCGGCGTAGCCGGTCGAGGGCTCGGTGATCCGCGAGAGGATCTTCAGCAGGGTGCTCTTGCCGGCGCCGTTGTGGCCGATCAGGCCGACGACTTCGCCGCTGCGGATCGTCAGCGAGAGGTCTTTCAGCGCCCAGAGGGTGTCGCGATCGGACTTCTTCTTCCGCCCCTCGCGCCGGAACGGGCGCTGCGTTTTCTCGACGATCGCCTCGCGCAGGGTGCCGTAGCCGGCCCCTTTGACCCCGAGGGTGTAGCTCTTGCCGAGCTCGCGGGTCTGGATCGCGACGCTCATCAGACGAAGTCGGCGAAGGCGCGCTCGGTGCGGTCGAAGTAGGCGAGGCCGGCGAGCAGGAACGCCACCGCGGCCACGGCCGAGATCCCGATCAGGTCCCAGGGGGCGTTGCCGGTCCCCAGCGTCGCCCAGCGGAACCCTTCGACCACACCGACCATCGGGTTGATCGCCGAGAGCGTGCGCCAGGGCTCGTCGATCTGGCTGCTGGGGTAGACGACCGGGGTGACGAAGAGCCACATCTGGATCGCGAAGGGGACGACGTAGCGGACGTCGCGGTAGCGGACGTTGATCGCCGAGAGCGCCGCCGTGGTGCCGAGCGCGGCGGCGGCGGCGATCGCGACCAGCAGCGGCACCGTGAGGATCGCCACCGAGGGCACGAAGCCCCAGGCGAAGACGATGATCATCAGGATCACGAAGGAGATCGCGAGGTCGACGAAGCCGGCGACGATCACCCCGGCCGGCATGAAGATCCGCGGGAAATAGATTTTCGAGACCAGGGCGGAGTTGGAGACGAGGCTGTCGGAGCCGAGCAGCAGCGCGGTCGAGAAGAAGGTCCAGGGGACGAGGGCGGCGAGGCTGAAGAGGGGGTAGGGCAGGCCGTTGGACGAGAGCCCGGCGACGTTGCCGAAGATCAGCGAGAAGACGACCATGAACCCGATCGGCTGCAGCACCGCCCAGGCCCCGCCCAGAGCGGTCTGCCGGTAGCGGACGGTGATGTCGCGGAGGGCGATCTGCCCGGCCAGGTCGCGGTAGCGCCAGAGCTCGCGCGGCGCCAGCACGCGGCTGAACCCGCGGGTCGGTTCGAGGCGCAGGGTTTCGCTCCCGGGAGCGGGCGTGACTGGGTTGCGCTCTTCCGGGGCCAGGGTTTCCATGGTGCTCACCATGAAAACGCATCGGCAGGCGGCGGCCCGACCGCGACCCCCGCAGCGAAGATTGCTTGCGCGCCCCGCCTCCCACCGTGGCGTCCGTCAGACTTGCGGCCGGGATGGCCACCCCTCTCTTCAGCGTCGTGGTGACGACGTACAACCGCGAGCGGATCGTGCGCCGCTGCGTCGACAGCTGCCTAGCGCAGAGCTGTGGCGATCTCGAGGTCGTGGTCGTCGACGACGCCTCCTCCGACGGCACCGTTGCCGCCCTGGAGGGATACGAGGATCCGCGGCTGCGGGTGGTCGTCCACGAGCGCAACCGGGGGATCAACCCGGCGCGCCACACCGGCACCGTCGCCGCCCGCGGCGAGTGGGTCGTCGTCGTCGACAGCGACTGGGAGCTGATGCCGGAGGCCTTGGAGCGGCTGCGGGTCGCGATCGAGAGGCGTCCCGACGGCGTCCGGGTGATCCGCTTCCGGCTGCGCTGGGACGACGGCTCGGTGACGCCGCGTTTCGTCCCGGCCGAGCCCTTCGGCTACGAGGGGAGGATCCGCTGGGCCGAGGAGGAGGGGGGCGAAGACGCGGGCCGCTGCATCCAGGCTGCGGTCTTCGAGGCGACGCCGTACATCGCCGACCGCCGCGGGGCGATGGAGTGGCTCTACGAGCTGGACCTGGCCAAGGCGGAGACGACCCTCTGCCTCGACGAGGTGCTCGGGATGGAGCACTCGGACGCCCCCAACAGCTGGCTGCGCAGCACCAAGGCCTCCGAGCTGCTGCCGCGCCTGCGCACCGAGGCCCCGGACATGCTCTGGATGGCCGAGACAGTGCTGGAGCGCCACGGCGAGGCGCTGCGCCGCTGGGGGCCGCGCCAGTACGCCGACCTGCTGCGGATCGCGGCGATGCAGTCCTTTCTCCTCGGCCGCCGTCGGGCCGGCGTCGGCTATGCGCTGCGGGCGCTGCGGGCGCGGCCGCTGGCGCCGATCGCCTGGGTCACCCTCGTCCTCGGCGTGCTCGGCCCGGCCGCGGTCGGCCGCGGCACCCTGGCCCTGCGCAGGCTGCAGGCGCTGCGCGCCTGAGGGTCCGTCAGGTCGCCGGCGTCCGCGGGCGCCCCGCCAGCCGGGCGGGCAGCACCAGCGGCCGCAGGATCGTCGCCAGCATCGCCAGGGCGAGGAGGAACTGGGCGCCGGTCCAGGTCCAGCCGACGGCGACGACGCCGATGTCCGGGATCAACAGGGCGCTGAGGCCGAGGACGATCGCGAACTGGATCCCCTGGACGACGACGACGAAGCCGCCGCGGTGCTCGATCCGCGCCACGCCGATGCCGAGGGCGACGACGACGTTGGGAATCGCCCCCACCGCCAGCAGCCGCAGCAGGTTGGTGCCGGCGTCGGCGTACTCCTGGCCGAAGACCAGCAGCGCCAGCGGCGCGATCAGCGCCGTCAGCGCCGCCATCGGTGCGACCAGCCGCATCGAGTGCGCCAGCGCCTGGCGCGAGAGCCGCCGCAGCTTCGGCATGTCGAGCGCCGCCTCGACGGTCAGCGAGGTGGTGACGTTGAGGGCGACCAGCTGCAGCGAGAGGCAGATCATCCAGGGGATGAAGAAGTAGGCCGCGTCGGCGGCCCCCGCCTGGTTGGCGACGAGGATCGGCAGGTACATGTTCCCGACCAGGGCGAAGAGGTTGCCGCCGTAGTTGCCGGCCGCCATCCGGATCACCTTGCTGCGATCGAGCGAGCCGACCGAGCGGTCGTTCGGGATCAGGCGGCGGAAGATCAGCCAGTTGATGACGATGATCGCCGGCAGCAGCGGTGCGTTCCAGGCGACGAACGGGCCGGCGGTCGGCAGCAGCGCCGCCAGCGCGATCAGCAACACCAGCTTGGTCGCCGCGTAAAGTGAGTTCTCCAGCGGGATCCAGCGCGCCGTCTGCAGGCCGGTGAGGACGCTGTCCTGGAGGGTGAAGATCGTCGTCGCCGCGGTCGCCAGGGTGAACCCGATCAGCCAGTCGGGCTGCTGCAGGAAGTCGAGGGTGGGGGACCAGAGGTTGCTGGTCGCCGCGACGAGCGCGCCGGCCAGCAGCGAGAGGCCGGCGGTCAGCGCGTAGCTGCCGAAGACGAGGCGGCGCAGGGCGGTGCCCGCGATCGGCAGGTAGCGGACCAGGACCGCCGAGAGCCCCAGCGAGCAGACCCCGGAGACGAGGGTCATCGCCGAGATCGCGGCGGCGTTCTGGCCGATCTCGTGGGCCGAGTAGGAACGGGCCGCGAGCGCCCAGAAGGCGACCCCGAGCAGGCTCGTGATCCCGGTGCCGATGATCAGGTAGTAGCCGGTGCGGTAGAGCCGGTCGTCGAGGTGGCCGCGCAGCCGCCTCAGACCGCGGGGGGCGGTCTGAGTCGAGCTCTCCACGCCTACCCGGCCCCGGGCCCGGAGACCCGCCAGAGCACCTGGTCGCGGCCGGCCGCTCCCCAGAGCGCCCGGGTGCGCACGCCCTGGCGCCGCGGCCAGTCCTCGCCGGCGAGGACGAAGCGCGAATCGGGCTTTTCTCGGCTGGCTTCGAACAAGGTCACTTCCGTGTTCGGCAGGAACCACTGCAGGCTGTAGAGCCCGATCGTGTCGTAGGAGTCGAGGTCATAGGCGATCTTCTTCGCTCCGGCGTCTTCGGCGGCGGCCTGCGGACTGGTCCATCCCGCCGGGTAGACGGCGCGCTCGGAGCTGCGAACGGGGTTCCAGGCTCCATATGCGGCCACGGCGAGAAACAAGGCTACAGCCGCCGTCCCCGTCGCTTTCGGCCCGAAGGCGGTGGCGCGGGTCAGTAGCCAGGCGCCGCCGAGCGCGACCAGGGCGGCGCCGATCAAGATCGCCGGGCCGAGTTCCACGGTGATGAACGGCAGCGCCGAGACGTTCCAGCGGTTGGCGGGGTCGGGGTCCGACGCGGTCGCCCGGATCAGGACCACGAGTGCGGTCAGCGCCCCGAACCCGGCCAGCGGCCAGGCGAGCCGCCGCAGGTCGAGCTTCTGACTCGACCGCATCCCGGAGAGCGCGGCGAGGCCGAAGGCGATCAGCGCCGGGGCCACCACCTCGGCGTAGCGGCCGTAGATCAGCATGTCGGGACGGGATCGTTCCGGGAAGGCGGAGGCGGAGATCGCCAGCAGCAGCGCGGTGAGGGCGAGGAGGACACCGAGCAGCGGCGCCCGCCGCTGCCGGAACTCGGCGACGGCGACCGCGGCGAGGCCGAAGGTCGCAACCAGCAGGTACCAGGTCTGCCCGACCAGGTTCGCCAGCGCCGTCCGCAGGCCGCCGAAGCGGAACAGCTCGTCCATCCGTTCGCTCAGTTCGTCGGGGGCCGAGCCGGCGTAGTTGTCGTCGATCAGGGAGCTGTCGAGCAGGTGAACGCCGTAGAAGGCGAGGGCGATGACTGCGACGCCGAGGACGAGCGCCGCCGGCCGCAGGCGCCGCCGCACGGTCAGCCAGACCATTCCCGCCAGCGCCACGGCGACGGCGACGATCATCCGGTTGTGGACCGCCCACAGCGCCCCCGTCGCGGCGCCGAGGGCAGCGGCCCAGGCGAGGTCGCCGCGCCCTTCTCCGCGCTCGGAGAGCAGACCGCCGAAGGCGATCAGCCAGAGGCAGACGAGCGGGAAGAGCGCGTTCTCGGACATCGCCACCTGCGAGAGCACGGTCAGCGCCGGGTAGACCGCCCCCGCCAGCGCCGCCCAGATCGCCAGCTCCGGCCGCACCCCGGCGAAGCGGGTCAGCAGGAAGTAGAGCAGCGGAAACACCGAGGCCGCCAGCGCCGCGTTGAGGACCAGCACGAGGTGATACTGGAAGCTCGGGCTCGATCCCAGCTCCAGCAGCGGCGCAATCAGCAGCGAGTAGCCGCCGCGGTAGAAGGGCGCCTGTTCGAGCTGTCCCGCTAGGCCGCCGTCGAGCACCCGCGCGTTGGTCAGGTAGCCGATCTCGTCGGCGACCAGCACCGGTCCGGTTCGCAGCAGCGAGAGGACGAGGCGCAGCAGGAACAACGCGACCGTGCCGCCGATCAGCAGCCGGCCCCACCGGGTGGACTGGTTCATTTCCCCTTAGGAACGCCGAAGGGGAAGCCCTATCAGGGCAAAGATGCAGCTATTACCCGGTTTTCGCGCGGTGGTGTACAGCCAGCTCGTAGGCCTGCTCGAAGCGCGGCAGGATCGCCGCCGGGCTGAAGGTCCGCGCCCGCGCCGCGGCGGCGTCGCCGAGCCGCTGCCGCAGACCCTCATCGCCGATCAGCCGCCGCAGCGCCTCGACCAGCGCGACGCGGTCGTCGGGCGGCACCAGCAGCCCGGTCTCGCCGTCGAGGACGATGTCCCGCAGGCCGCCGATGTCGGAGGCGACGACCGGCTTGCCGGCGGCCGAGGCCTCCAGCGCGACGATCCCGAACGGCTCCGGCCAGAGCGAGGGGGCGACGGTGAAGAGCGAGCGCCGCAGCGCCTCGATCGCCAGCTCGTGCGGCCAGGCGCCGGTGACGTGGACGTTGGGCCGTTCCTTCAGCTCGTCGATGTAGCAGCGCCCGACGAGGACCAGCGGCGGCGGGTCCTCGAGCTGGCGGTAGGCCTCGGCCAGCTGCCAGGCGCCCTTGTCGACGGTGGCGTCGCCGAAGAAGAGGATGAAGGGCTCGTCCGGGAGCTGGGCCAGCCGCGGGTCGTCGGACCGGGGAGGAAGCTCGCCGATGAAGTTCGGGATCACCCGCGAGGTCTCGTCCTCGCGGATCCGGCAGAGCTCCTCCACCGTCGAGCTGACCGGGAGGAAGACGTCGACGTTGCGCCGCAGCCGCGGGCCGATCCAGCGGACGCCGCAGGCGGCGACCAGGCCCTTGGAGACGCCGTAGTGCTCCATCGCGCAGAGCTGGCACTTGACCGGCGCCGGCCCCGAGCAGACCTCGTCCTTGCGGCGCAGGCGCTTGGTCGCGCAGACGAGGCCGTAGTCGTGGAGCGAGAGGGCGAGGGCGCTGTGGGCGTCGCGCGCCAGCGGCAGGTAGGAGTAGACGACCCAGTTGTGGGCGTGGACGACCTGCGGTCGCTCCCGCCGCAGCACCCGCCGCAGGTCGTGGACCGTCTCGGGGTCCGGGGCGGGGGGCGCGTGGCGGCGCTCGGTGTCCTGGTGGGTGCGGGTAACCCGGTAGCTGGTGCTGCGCAGGGTGTGGACGCGGGCGCCCGCCACTTCCCCCACGGTCACGTCGCCGGGCTGCTGCAGGGTCGCGATCGAGACGTCGTGGCCGCGGGCGACCAACTCGCGGCTGAGGTCCTCGACGATGCGCTCTTCGCCGCCGACGATCGGCGCGAACGACTGGGCCAGCATCATGACTCGCACGCGCAAAGCCTCGCACGAGCGGGGGCGGTGGGCCTGCCAGAATCCCGCCGGTGCAAAGCGACCCCCGCGCTGAGCGCGCCGCGACCCCGCCCACGATCTCGGTCGTGATCTGCGCCTACACCCTCGATCGCCTCGAGGTGATGGGCGAAGCGATCGCCTCGCTGGGGGCGCAGACGCTGCCGCCGCACGAGGTCGTCCTCGTGGTCGACCACGCGCCGGAGCTGCTGGAGGAGGCGCGCCGCCTCTGGCCGGATCTGAAGATCGTCGCCAACCGCGAGCAGCAGGGGCTCTCCGGCGCCCGCAACACCGGCGTCGCCGAGGCGAGCGGCGAGGTCGTCGCTTTCCTCGACGACGACGCGATTGCCGCACCCGACTGGCTGACCCACCTCGCCGCCGCCTACGCCGACCCCGGGGTCCTCGGCGCCGGCGGCAGCGTCCACCCGCGCTGGGTCGAGCAGAGGCCGGGCTGGTTCCCGCCCGAGTTCGACTGGGTCGTCGGCTGCACCCACTCCGGCATGCCGCGGGAGCCCGAGCCGGTCCGCAACCTGGTCGGCGCCAACATGTCCTTCCGCCGCGCGCCGCTGGTCGAGGTCGGCGGCTTCAGCCACGACCTGGGGCGGGTCGGGACCCTGCCGGTCGGCTGCGAGGAGACCGACCTCAGCATCCGCGTGCACCAGCGCTGGCCCGGGTCCGAGATCCTCTACGACCCCGCCGCCGAGGTCGAACACGTCGTTCCCGGGTCGCGGAGCAGGCTCCGTTACTTCTTCGACCGCTGCCGCGCCGAGGGCCGCTCGAAGGCGGTCCTGACCAAGATGGTCGGCAGCGAAGACGGCCTCTCCTCGGAGCGCTCCTACGTGCGCCAGACGCTGCCGGCCGGCGTCCTGCGCGGGCTGCGCGACGCGCTGCGCGGCGACGCCGGTGGCTTCGGGCGGGCGACGATGATCTTTCTCGGCCTCGCCGCGACCACGAGCGACTACCTCAAGGTCCGCTCCGGCCTCGTCAAGCCCGATGACACCGAGGGCGCCCACCCGAGCGCCAACGGCGGCGCCCCGCGGGTGCTGATGGTGACGCCGCGCAGCCCGCTGGAGCAGGGCGGGGTGGAGCGCCACGTGATGGAGGTCAGCCGGCGGCTGGTCGCCGTCGGCGTCCGGGTCGAGGTCCTCTGCGCCGACCCCGAGCTGACGCAGGCGACGACGGAGACCGTCGACGGGGTGCGGATCCGCACCGTCCGCGCTTGGCCGCGGGGCCGCGACTGGTTCCTGGCGCCGGGGATCTGGCGCGAGATGGGACGCGAGAAGTGGGACCTCGTCCACCTGCAGAGCTACCACACGCTGGTCGCCCCGCTGGCGATGCTGCGGGCGCTGACGCTGCGCGTCCCCTTCGTGGTCACCTTCCACGGCGGCGGCCACTCCTCGGAGCTGCGCAACCGCGCCCGTAAGACCCAGATGCGGCTGCTGCGACCGCTGCTGCGGCGGGCGGCGCGACTGGTGGCGATCGCCCGCTTCGAGATCGAGGACTACGGCGCGGCCCTCGGCGTCCCGCCCGAGCGCTGGGCCTTCATCCCCAACGGCACCGACCTCAGCTTCTCCGACGCCGACCTGGCGACCGCCGAGCCGGAGACGGTGACCCTGGCCTCGATCGGACGGCTGGAGCGCTACAAGGGTCACCACCGCGTCCTCGAAGCCTTCCCCTACGTGCTCGAGCGCGAGCCCGGGGCGCGGCTGCTGATCGTCGGCAAGGGCCCCTACGAAGATGAGCTGCGCCGCCAGGTGGTGGAGATGGGCCTCGCCGACCGGGTTGAGATCACCAGCGTCCCCTCCGGCGACCCGCAGGGGATGGCGACGCTGCTCGGCGGCGTCTCCCTGGTCGTCCTGATGAGCGAGTTCGAGTCCCACCCGCTGGTGGCGCTGGAGGCGGCTGCGGCCCGCCGCCGCCTGCTGGTCGCCGAAGCCGGCGGGCTGAAGGAGATCGCGGAGGACGGGTTCGGCCGCGGCATCCCGCTCGACTCGGCCCCCGAGCAGGTCGCCGCCGCCGCCCTGGAGGAGTTGGCGAAGCCGCTCCCGGACCGCTCGCCGAGCCTCAGTTCCTGGGACGAGTGCGCCGCGGCGCTGCTCGATCTTTATGGATCGATTTCCTCAACTGGACGTTCGGCCGAGGGACGAACGTCCAAGGGTTGATGCCCAGGCTCTAGCCGGATAGGGGCGGGCCCGATGAGAGGCGGGCAATGAACCGCCTCCGCCACATCGCCACCGCCCTCGTCCTCGCTTTCGCTCTGGTCGGCCTCTTCGCCGCCGGCGCCTTCGCCGCCGAAGGAATCGGCCCCGCCAAGAAGCTCGGCGGCACCAGCACGACCACGACCACCACCTCGACCGCCCGTCCCAAGACCGGCGGCAGCAAGGAAACGCTCTCGGTCGCGACCAAGTCGCCCGCCGCCGGCGCGACCCTCACCGGCAGCGTGGTCTGGGAGGTCTCGGTCCTCGCCGGTGCGCCGAGCAAGGTCGAATTCGCGATCGACGGCAGCGTCCAGGGCTCCGACTCCAGCGCCCCCTTCGCGGTCAACCTCGACACCACCAAGCTTTCCAATGGGTCCCACACCCTTACCGCCACCGCGATCGGCGCCCGCGGCGTCAAGGCGACGACCAAGGTGACCGTCACGGTCTCCAACCCGGTCTCGACCCCGGAACCGGAAACCGAACCCGAACCGACTCCGGAACCCGAACCGACTCCGGAACCCGAACCGACTCCCGAACCCGAACCGGCCCCGGCTCCGAGCCCGACCGGCGGCCCGATCTACTGGGGCGCGACGATCGGCTCGCACCTGACCGGCAACCAGGCCCCCTGGGACATGACCGCCGTCACCAAGTTCGAGGAAAACGCCCGCAAGAAGGCCTCGATGGTCCAGTTCTTCCAGCCCTTCGCCAACTGCAACCCGGGCTGCTCCTTCTACAAGTTTCCGACCAACCCGATGGAAAGCATCCGCCAGCACGGATCGATCCCGGTCCTGAGCTGGAGCTCGCAGTCGATCCCCTCGACCAAGGAAGAGCCCGACTTTCAGCTCTCCGACGTGATCTCCGGTCGCTACGACAACTACATCCGCGAATTCGCGACCCAGGCGAAGAGCTGGAACCACCCCTACTTCCTGCGCTTCAACTGGGAGATGAACGGCAAGTGGTTCCCCTGGCACGAGGGCGTCAACGGCAACCAGGCCGGCGAATCGGCCAAGGCCTGGCGCCACGTGCACGACATCTTCACCGCGGTCGGCTCGACCAACGCAACCTGGGTCTGGTGCCCGAACGTCGAGTACAGCGGCAGCACTTCGCTGGCCTCCCTGTACCCGGGCGATAGCTACGTCGACTGGACCTGCCTCGACGGCTACAACTGGGGCACGAACCCGGCCAAGCCCGACAAGTGGAAGAGCTTCGACACGGTCTACAAGCCGACCTACCAGAAGATCGTCGAAACGATCGCCCCCTCGAAGCCGATGATGATCGGCGAGGTCGCATCGACCGAGTACGGCGGCTCCAAGGCGGCCTGGATCAAGGACATGCTGGCCAAGATCCCGACCGACTACAAGAAGATCCGCGCCCTGCTCTGGTTCGACAAATTCGACAGCAACATGGACTGGCCGGTGGAGACCTCGACCAGCGCCACCACTGCCTTCGCCGAAGGGCTCCAGAGCAGCGCCTACCTGGGCAACACCTTTTCCGGGCTGAGCGCCACGGCGATCCTGCCCCAGAGCTGATCTGAGGGGGTGCAACGCCCCGCCCAGGGTGCAATTGGACATCTGTCCAGGTCTCCGGCGGTTGCTGCAACAGACGGCCAGGGCGTCGATGGCCCTGTATGGCCAAAAGCCTCTCGACCCGCTCCGCCGTCCTCGCCCTTTGGGTGGCCGCGGCATTGCTGCTGATCGGCGCCGGTTCCACCGCCGCCTCCGGCGCCGAGCTCGGCGGCCAGGGGGGTAAGCACGCGCGGGTCAGCAAGGCACGCGCCCTGGGCGGCTCGGGCCGCTGCATCCAGCGCCGCGCCGCCAAGCGGGCCAAGGTGGCCCGCATCCGCCGCCGCTGCGCCCGCAAGGTCGCCAGTGGGCCGGCGCAGCCCCTCTACTGGGGCGCGACGATCGGCTCGCACCTGACCGGCGACCAGGCGCCTTGGGACATGAACGCCGTCTCCAGCTTCGAACAGGGCGCCGGCAAGTCGGCCTCGATGGTCCAGTTCTTCCAGCCCTTCGCCCAGTGCGGCGGCGCCGGTTGCGACTTCTACTCCTTCCCGACCACGCCGATGGACGACATCCGCGGGCACGGCTCGATCCCGGTGCTGAGCTGGAGCTCGCAGGCGATCCCCTCGACCCTCGACCAGCCCGACTTCCAGCTCTCCGATGTGATCTCCGGGCGCTACGACGAATACATCGCCCAGTTCGCGGCTGAAGCCCGAGACTGGGGCCACCCCTTCTTCCTCCGCTTCAACTGGGAGATGAACGGCAGCTGGTTCCCCTGGGCCGAGGGCGTCAACGGCAACGGCGGTGGCGAGTACGTCGCTGCCTGGCGCCACGTCCACGACATCTTCGCCGCTGCCGGCGCGACCAACGTCTCCTGGGTCTGGTGCCCGTTCGTCGACCCGGGCGGCTCGATGACCGACCTCGGCTCGCTCTACCCGGGCGACGCCTACGTCGACTGGACTGGGCTCGACGGCTACAACTGGGGCACCAACCCCGCCTCGCCGCGTGGCTGGCGCAGCTTCGACCAGCTCTTCCGCGACACCTACGACGAAATCGTCGAAGGGATCGCGCCGTCGAAGCCGATGATGCTCGCCGAGGTCGGCTCCAGCGAGCACGGCGGCTCCAAGGCGGAATGGATTCGCGACGCGCTGGCGCGGGTACCGGCCGAATATCAGCAGGTCCGCGCCTTCCTCTGGTTCGACAAATTCGACGACAACATGGACTGGCCGATCGAGACCTCCGCCGACGCTACCCAGGCGTTTGCCGAAGAGATCCAGCAGCCGGTTTACGTCGGCGCCGGCTACGGCGGCCTCGAAGGCGGCGCGATCGCCCCGCCGAGCTGAGCCGCCGATGCCGCGGGACCGCTTCCCTACACTTGCGACCCTGTTCTCTCGGCCTCACCCGATGCGCTCCACCGGGGCGCGCTGGCTCGTCGCGGCGCTGGTCGCGGCCCTGGCCTGCTGTCTGCTGGCGGCAAGCGCCACCGCCGCCGGCAGGACGCAACCCAAGCAGCCGCCGAAGCCCGTCTACTGGGGGGCATGGGTAGGGGACCAGATCACCGGCACCGACGCGCCCTGGGACATGGCCCCGGTGGGGTACTTCGAACAGATGGTGGGAAAGAGCCTCTCGCTGGTCGAGTTCTCATCCGCGTGGCAGGTCTGCGGGCGCACCTGCACCCCCTACAAGTTTCCGCTCGAAGCGATGGACAACGTGCGCGGCTACGGGGCGATCCCCGTCTACAGCTGGGGCGCCGAATCGAGCCCGCGCAGCAGCGAAAACCAGCCGGAGTTCCAGCTCGCCGACATCATCAACGGCAACTACGACGCCTACATCGCCCAGTTCGCGGCCGAAGCCCGCGACTGGGGCCACCCGTTCTTCCTGCGGCCCAACTGGGAGATGAACGGCAGCTGGTTCCCTTGGTCGGAGCTCGCCAACGGCAACTCCCCGGGCCAGTACGTCGCCGCCTGGCGCCACATCCACGACATCTTCGGCGCCGTCGGCGCCAGCAACGTCACCTGGGTCTGGTGCCCGTACGCGGACACCGAAAAGCGGTTGAAGAAAACCCCGCTGAGGTCTCTCTACCCGGGCAACGGGTACGTCGACTGGACCTGCCTCGACGCCTACAACTGGGGCCGGAACGCGGTCAACCCGAAGCCCTGGCGCAGCTTCGACGAACTTTTCTCGCCCGCCTACAAGATCGTCACCAAGAAGGTGGCGCCGAAGAAGCCGCTGATGCTGGGTGAGTTCGCGACCAGCTCCTACGGCGGCCACAAGGCGGCCTGGATCCGCCAGATGTTCGAAAGGCTGCCGCGTAAATACCCGCGGGTCCGGGCTTTGATCTACTTCAACACGGTCGATCGCGGCATCGACTGGCCCTTGGAGACCTCTCCGCCGGCCGCCAAAGCATTCGCGAAGGGGATTCGCAAAGGCATCTACGCCAGGAACCAGTTCGGGGAACTCGCCACCAGTCCGATCCAGCCCTTGCGCTGATCTTTTCCGACCGGCAGTCCGTATGCAGAGGGACAGCCGGCGCAGCGATTGGCGCCACGGCGGGTTTGAATGCCAGTTGAACCGATGATGCAGAGCAGACGAAATTTCACGGGGCGCTCCCGCCTCGCAGGCCTCTGGCTTCTCGCCGGGCTCGCTCTGCTGGCGCTCGCCCTACCCGGCGCGGCGGCGGCGAAGAAGCGCCCGCCGGCCTCGCTCTACTGGGGCGCCCAGATCGGCGACCAGATGACCGGCGAAGCAGCGCCCTGGGACATCAACGCCGCCTACCGCTTCCAGCACATCGCCGACAAGGGCCTCTCGCTGATCGAGTTCGGCTCGCCCTTCGCCGAATGCAACGACGACGGCAGCGGCTGCGTGATGACGCGCTTCCCGCTGACGCCGCTCGAAAACGCCCGCCGCTACGGCGCGATCCCCGTCTTCAGCTGGAACTCGGCCGCCAGCCCGGAAGACGTCGACCAGTCCGCCTACACCCTCGGCGCCCTGATCGGCGGCCGCTACGACGCCTACATCCGCGAATTCGCGACCAAAGCCAAGGAATGGAACAAGCCCTTCTTCCTCCGCTTCGACTGGGAGATGAACGGCTTCTGGTTCCCCTGGTCGGAGGGGATCAACGGCAACACCCCGGGCCAGTTCGTCGCCGCCTGGCGCCACGTCCACGACATCTTCGAGTCGGTCGGCGCCCACAACGTCACCTGGGTCTGGTGCCCGAACGTCGACCTCTACAACAGCCTCACGCCGCTCGGCGAGCTCTACCCGGGGGACAACTACGTCGACTGGACCGGCCTCGACGGCTTCAACTGGGGCAAGCGGGCCGGCTCGCCGGGCTGGCAGACCTTCAACCAGGTCTTCCACCGCACCTATCGCCGCATCGTCACCAGGGTCGCGCCCTCGAAGCCCCTGATGCTGGCCGAGGTCGCCTCGACCGACAGGGGTGGCAACAAGCCCGCCTGGATCAAGGACATGCTCAAGAAGGTCCGCCACAACTACCGCAAGATCCGCGCGATCATCTGGTACGACGTCGACGATCGCGGCACCAACTGGCCCCTGGAGCGCAGCAAGAAGTCCGGCAACGCCTTCCGCGCGGGCATCAACCCCAAGGCCTACCGCCCGAACCTCTACGGCGGGATTACCCAGAGCCCCATCCTGCCGCCAGCTCGCTGAGGCGCAACCTCCCCGCGAATCGGGAGGAGATCGTGGCGCGCTAGGAGGTGTGGGTCTCCGAGCACATCTATTTCACCGCTCTTTGCAGGTTTTCATTGGCGGTCTGCCCTGCCAGGGTTTTTCCACAGTCATGAAAGCCGCGCAAATGGCGGAATAAAACGGTCTTCCACGCTTAGTCCACAGCCGACTGTCGGCTTTCTGAGGCGTGGGAAGGTCCGAGGCGAGGGAAATTTCCACAGGGCAAGCAGCGGTATCAATCCCGGGAACGCGGGATCATTGCGAGCGTTCAAGAGATGCCGATGGAGTGAAGATGCTGCTGCAAGGCGGATCGAACAAGAAAAGCGAACTGCAAGGACTCGGAAGCCCCGAGGAGATCGACCTTTTCGTGCAGCAGCAGAGCGCTCTCGTGGCGCGGGCAAAACGCGAAGAAGCGCAGCAGCGTGTCCGCCACTTGAAATTGGACCTCGCCCAGCGGGTTGTTCTCCTGCTTCTCGTCGTGCTCATCGTCGTTGCTCTGCTGATAGGCGCTATCAGCGACCCTGGGCTACTGAAGGCCGCCCTCGGAGGAGGGGGATCGGCAATGCTCGTAAGTGCCCTGTACCGCTTGGGTGCGAAGGAACGCGCATCGCCGGAGTAGTGCTTCGGGCTGCTGAAGTTGCCCTGGCGGCCAGGGGAACTTAAACTGCTGGCGATGGTTTGCGAGTTGAACCAGCCGGACTCTGAGCCCGATTCCGTTGAGGCTGCAGGGCCTCGCCCGCGGGGGTCATTCACTCGTCTTCTAACCGCTGTTGCCGGGGCTTGCTGGCTCTTATGGTTATGCCACTTCCCTGAAGACACCCAGATTCGGACCTCCAGGATCAAGCGGCGGCTCGCTGTGCTGCTGGACCAGATGGAAAGCACGCGAGTCAATTTGCCGAGTCACTTCAATGCGCCTCCGGTCAGCTACTTCACGACTGGGCGCGAGCGCTTGATCGGCCTCGCCGAGTTCGACACAGAAAGCACCGGCGGGGACGAAGACCGTTCGGGGCGGTTGCTCGGACGATTCCGTGGGAGCGGGCTGAGCGTGGCCTGATTTGTCTCTTTCACGCCCAGCTCGCACGGCGAGAAAGGGTGCTGGAGGCAAATGCAGGATTCGCAATCAGAGAGACGTTTCAAGCGTCAGCGCGTCGAGCGTCGAACTTCAACCACAGAAACGAACGGGGAATCGGACACAGCGCTCGATGGGGGTGACGACGACTGGCGAACGCGTGTCGTTCAGGAACGCGAGCAGCCCAGGGTGTCGGAAATCTGGCTGACCTTCTCTGCTGGCTTCCTCTTCTGCGCTATTGGCACCTGCATCAGCGCCTTGACCCTTTCGCAGGAGGTGGAGATGCGGCCTTCGGAGCTTTGGATCGTGACGGGTGGCCTGCTTTTGGCGGCTACCTTGTGCTTTCTGGCCCATTGGGACGTGAACCGGGGCCGGAGGGTCAAGGAACGAGAGATCAAGGAAAAGGCCGCGAGCTAACGGCCCGGAGCGGGCCGGGTCACCGCCGAGCTGTCCGTCAGGCCGCGGCGCGTTGGCGCTGCTCGCGTGCCACCTCGGGCGCCACGTTGTGGCGGGGGTGGCGGAGGCTGCGGCGGCGGCGGGACTCTTTGAAGATGGTGCCGAGGACGCGGAAGCCGTCGCGGAAGGTCTTCAGGTTGCTGACCCCGGAGATCCGCTCCTTCTCGTAGCTCGGCACCTCGGTGATCTTCATCCCAGCCGAAGCCATGCGGAGGTTGATCAGCGTCTCCACCTCGAAGCCGGGGACGTCGAGCGAGATGAAGGGCAGGCAGCGGGCCCAGAAGGCGTTGTAGCCGTAGCAGAGGTCGGTGAAGTGGGTGCCGTGCAGGGCGTTGGCGGTGCCGCTGAGGACCGAGTTGCCGAGGCTGCGCAGGCGGGTGATGTCGGCGCTGCCGCCGCCCTCCATGTAGCGCGAGCCCTTGGCGAAGTCGGCGCCGGCCTCCAGGGCGGCGACGAAGCGGGGGATCTCGGCCGGGTCGGCCGAGCCGTCGGCGTCGAGCATCACGACCAGGTTGCCGGTCACGGCGGCGAAGCCGGTGCGGAAGGCGTCGCCCTTGCCGCGGCCGCTCTGGGTGGTGACGCGGATCCCGGGGTAGGCCTGGCGGGCGGCCTCGACGGTGTTGTCCTTCGAGTTGCCGTCGACCAGGATCACCTCGTGCAGGCCCTCGGGCAGTTCGGAGAGCACCGAGCCGATGTTCTTTTCCTCGTTCATCGCCGGCACCACGACGCTGACCTTGGTCTTGCGGATGTCGCGACGGTCAGGGCCCTTGTAGGGGATGGCGCCGCGGGCGGCGAGGGCCTCGACCTCGATCAGCGGCACGCCGCCGACCCGGTTCGGGGTCGCCGACTGGGCCTCGAGCAGGTCGAGGGGGCGCGGCAGCAGGCTGACGGGGACGCCGATCGACTTGAAGGCGCGGACCAGTTCCAGCAGGCCTTCGTCGTCGGCGTGGGGGCTGGAGATGACGACGCGATCGGCGTGGTAGCGCTCGACCACCTCGAGGGCGGCGACGCGACCGGCGGTGCCGGGGTCTTTCTCGGCCGGCGGCACGGTGCCGACGACGTTGGCGTATTTGCGCAGCGGAGCGTAGGCGCGCAGTCGTTCGGCGGTCTCGTCGTCGCCGACCAGCACCCAGCGCTCCTGCCGGTTGAATCGCTCGACGTAAGGGGTCATCAAGGCCCGGCAGGCGCTGTCGAGGGCGATGAAGCCGAGCCAGAGGCCGAGCTGCTCGGCGCTGCCGAGCGGGGTCAGCAGCGAGGCGCTCCAGGCGAAGGCGCCGGCGACCAGGAAGCGGATGACGCGCCAGCCGCCGCCGGCCTCTTCGGCGCGGGTCGACTGCGTCCCGTAGACGCCGAGCAGCGCGTAGACGAAGAGGAGGACCGCCGGGGCGATCGGGAAGGCCGGGAGGAGGGCGACGCCGCCGATCGCGGCGAGGGCCGCGAGGATGACGCTGGAGGAGACGAAGTCGACCAGCGGCATGAGCCAGACGCCGGGGCCGCGCCTGGCCATCGGCATCGCGCCGAGCGTGGGCCGGTCCTGAACCAGGGCTTCACGCGTGCTTGCCTGAGGCTTGAACGGGGGGTCAAAGGGGACGTCGGTTGAAGATTGCATGGGGATTTGACTGGTGTCTTTCTAAGGCCGAAACGGGGCGGGGGTTGCGGTTATCAACGCAAACTCCGTATCGGCAGCGCATTCGGATCACATGAGCCGTTGCAACCTGGGGATCGACCTCCGCAGGTTACGGGATCGGCGAAAGGAAAAATAGGTTTTTTCCATTACTGAGGCTTGTCTGGCAAACCCCGGTATTTACGAGCGGGTGACGCCTAGCGCTCGTAAGCCTCGGCGAGCTCTGGATCCTTCTCCGCGAGCATCTCCGCCAGCTCGACCATCACCTTGCACTGCTTCCAGGTGGCGTCGTCCTGCATCTTGCCGTCGATCATGTGGACGCCGCGGCCGTCGGGGATCGCCTCGATCACCTTCTTGGCGAACTTGACCTCGTCCGGCGGCGGGCTGAAGACCTTCTTCGCGATCCCGATCTGGACCGGGTGCAGCGACCAGGCGCCGACGCAGCCCATCAGGAAGGCGGCGCGGAACTGGGTCTCGCATCCTGCCGTGTCCTTGATGTCGCCGAAGGGTCCGTAGAAGGGGAGGATGCCGGCGGCGGTGCAGGCGTCGACCATGCGGGCGATCGAGTAGTGCCAGAGGTCCTGCTGGGCGCTGACGCGGTCGGCCTCGGGGTTCTCCGGGTCGACCGGGTCCTCCATCACCCGGTAGCCGGGGTGGCCGCCGCCGACGCGGGTCGTCTTCATCCGCCGGGCCGCGGCGAGGTCGGCGGGGCCGAAGCTCATGCCCTGCATGCGCGGGCTGGCGTTGGCGATCTCCTCCAGGTTGACCACGCCCTGCGGGGTCTCGAGGATCGCGTGGACGAGGATCGGCCGTGAGAGGCCGGCCTTCGCCTCCAGCTGGGCGAGCAGGCGGTCGACGTAGTGGATGTCGTGCGCGCCCTCGACCTTCGGCACCATGATCGTCTCCAGCTGGTCGCCGATCTCGCTCACCAGCTCGGTCAGGTCGTCGAGTACCCAGGGGCTCTCCAGGGCGTTGACGCGGGTCCAGAGCGAGGTCTGGCCGAAGTCGTTCTCCTTCGCCGCCTGGATCAGGCCGGCGCGGGCCGCCTCCTTGCGGTCGACCGGGACCGCGTCCTCGAGGTTGCCGAGGAGGATGTCGGTCTGTTCGGCGATCTTGCCCGCCTTGGCGACCATCTTCTCGTTCGAGAAGTCGAGGAAGTGGATCATCCGCGAGGGCTTGACCGGGATCTCGCGGAGGGGGTCCGGGGCGCCGATCGCCTGCGGCAGGAAGAACTCTCTGGGGTGTCTCAACGTGCTCCTCGGGTGATTTCGAAGTTCGGGGGCGGCTAAATCTAATGAGAGCGCCGGTTTGCCGCCTCTCCCGCCCCTAAATTGCCCGCTTATCGAGGGATCCGAGAGGGACACCACGCAGGACTGGGTGGTGCCGCGCGACGCGGTGCCGACCGTGAGCGAACTTGAAGCGCGGATCGACGAGGCCGTGGTGATCGCCCGGGCCTCCGAGGAGGGGATTCGGGAGATCGGCGAGATGGCGGTCGATGCGGCTCGGTCGGCTCGGCGGGCTGCGGAGGCGGCTGAGGAGAGCGCGCGGGCGGCGATGGCTGCTGAGGACTCTGCTTCGAAGGTTTTTGGGCCGGCGGGTCCTGTCACGGCAGGGGACCCACCCCCTCCTGCGCGGCAGGAGGGGGTCCCCCCTAACGCGCCACCCCCCGGCAGAGATGGGGAGGGGCAGCCGCCGGTGGAGGCTCAGGCGCAGGTGGCTGCCGCCGAAGGGGAGGGTAAAGCTCAAACTGCTTCCCAACCTCGGTTCGAGGAGCGGTTTCGTCGCTTTAGTGAGAGAGCTGATTCGCTTTCGGGGCGGTTGCGGCGGCTTTGTGAGCAGCCAGGCCCCAGCGTCGGCGCAGGCCGTCGGCGAGGCGACGGCTGATCGGGCCGCAGCCGGGCAGCGGTGAGCCGTCGAGCGCGGTTGCCGGCTCGATGCCGCGGACGGAGTTGGTGAGGAAGGTCTCCTCGGCGGCGAACAGGTCGGCGGCGCTCAGCGGCTGCTCCCGCGTCTGAAGACCCTCGGCGCGGGCGATCTCGAGGACCGCGCCGCGGGCGATGCCGGCGAGGATGCGGCCGTCGAGCGGGGGTGTCCAGAGGGTCTCCTCGCGGACCGCGAAGAGGTTTGCCCAGCCCGCCTCCAGCAGTTCCTCGCCGTCGCAGATCAGCTGTCCGGGGCCGGCGTCGGGGTGCTCCATCCCGCGGCGGTCGACCCACTTGTGCGAGCCGTGGCCGCCGGGGCGGTCGAGGCGATGCAGGGCCGCTCCCGCCTGCGGAAACATGATCTCCGGGTCGAGCGGGCGGGCCTTCAGGTCGAGGTCGACCGCCTCCTCGCCGGGGACCGCGGTGATCCGCAGCCGCCCGAGCTCGACGCCGGCAGCGGTGGCGCGGACCAGCTCGCCCGTCCCGGCCGGGAGCTCGACCCCGTAGATCTCCGCCAGGCTGCGGCCGAGACGGGCCAGGTGCCCCGCCTCCTCCACCGGCTCGCCGCCGACCACCAGCAGGGTCTCGAAGACCCCCTTGCTCGGATCGGGCTTTAGGCCGGTTGCCATCGCCGGGGTATCTTGCCTGCGCGGCCCGGTCGATGCAGACGCTGCTGATCGACAACTACGACTCCTTCACCTACAACCTCTTCCAGTTGCTGGCGGGGGTGAACGGCCGTGAGCCCCTGGTCGTCCGCAACGACGAGGCGGGCTGGGAGGAGCTGGAGCGCCTCGACTTCGACAACGTCGTCCTCTCGCCGGGGCCCGGCCGGCCGGAGAACGCGCGGGACTTCGGCGTCTGCGCCGAGGCGATCCGCCGCTGCGAGAAGCCGCTGCTCGGCGTCTGCCTCGGCATGCAGGGACTGGGCTGGGTGGAGGGGGGGAGGGTCGAGCCCGCACCGCAGCCCCTGCACGGCCGCGTAGTCGCGGTCGAGCACGACGGCACCGGCCTCTTCGCCGGCATCCCGTCCCCGTTCCAGGCGACCCGCTACCACTCGCTCGCCCTGGGGCACCCGCTGCCATCGTCCCTGCGCGGGATAGCCAGCTGCGACGGAGTCCCGATGGCGGTCGAGCACCGCGACCGCCCCCAGTGGGGCGTCCAGTTCCACCCAGAGTCGATCGCCACCGAACACGGCGCCCGGCTCCTCGCCAACTTCCGCGACCTCACTCCAAAGCCGGTCAGAGATTCCAGTGTCGAGTTTGTTTCGCATAGGGAGACAAACTCGACACTGGAGCCTTTGACCAAACTTGAGGTGCGGAAGCTCGACGTGCTTCCGGACGCTGAGGCCGCCTTCATGGCTCTTTACGCCGAGAGCGAGCACGCGTTTTGGCTCGACAGCGCTCGCCCGGGAGCTCACGCGCGCTTCTCCTTCATGGGCGACGCCTCGGGGCCGCTTGCCGAGGTGATCGAACACGAAGCGGGGGAGGGGGCGCCGTTGCTCGACCGCCTCCAAGAGCGCCTCGACCGACTGCGCCCTGCCGAGCTCCCCGACCTCCCCTTCGAGTTCGACTGTGGCTTCGTCGGCTACCTGGGCTACGAGCTCAAGGCCGAGTGCGGCCACGCCTCACCTCATCCCTCCGAGCACCCCGACGCCGCCCTGATCTTCAGCGACCGCCTCGTCGCCTTCGATCACGCCGAGCACCGCACCTATCTCCTCGCCCTCCACGAGTCGGGTGGAGAGGTCGCTGCGAGGGCTTGGCTCGACGCCACCGCCCGTCACCTGGAAGCGGTGCGTGCGAGAGAGAAATCAGCAGGGGGTCCCACCAAGCAAGTAGGACCCCCTGCTGATTTCTCTCTCAGCACGCTCGCGCTTTCCCGCTCTCCCGAGCAGTACGTGGAGGACGTGGAGACCTCAATCGACCACCTCGTCGCCGGCGACAGCTACGAGATCTGCCTCACGAACCAGGTCAGCACCGAGATCGACGTGGATCCGCTCGACCTCTACCTGCGCCTGCGCCGCGCCAACCCGGCCCCGTTTGCCTCCTATCTCCGCTTCGGCGACCTCGCCGTCCTCAGCTCCTCCCCCGAGCGCTTCCTCAGCGTCAGCCGCGACGGCGAGGCCGAAGCGCGCCCGATCAAGGGCACCAGCCGCCGCGGCGCGAGCGCGGCGGAGGACGAGGCGCTCGCCGCCGCCCTCGCCGCCGACGAGAAGAACCGGGCCGAGAACCTGATGATCGTCGACCTGCTCCGCAACGACCTCGGCGCCGTCTGCGAGGTCGGCAGCGTCGAGGCGCCGGAGATGATGGCGGTCGAGACCTACGAGACCGTCCACCAGCTGGTCTCCGCGGTCCGCGGCCGGCTGCGCTCCGGCGCCACCGCCGCCGACGCGATCCGCGCCTGCTTCCCGCCTGGCTCGATGACAGGGGCGCCGAAGCTGCGCACGACGGAGATCCTCGACGCCCTGGAGGGCGCCCCGCGCGGCGTCTATTCCGGCGCGATCGGCTGGCTCGGCCTCGGCGGCGCCGCCGACCTCTCGGTCGCGATCCGCACCGTCGTCCTCGCCGACGGCCGGGCCACGGTCGGCGCCGGCGGCGCGATCGTCCTCGACTCCGATCCCGGGCGCGAGTACGAGGAGATGCTGCTCAAGGCCGCCGCCCCGCTGCGGGCGGTCGATCCCGGTATCGACCCGGCCTCTATATCCTTGGCTCTCCAGAGCGCCGCCGCACCCGCGCTGCCGCGCTAGTCGAACTTCCCACGACCGAAGCAGGAGCCATGGCCGTAGACACCGCTGCGTATCGCGATATGACCGACGAGCAGGAAGCCATCGTCGAAATGGTCCGCCAGTTCGCCGACGAGCAGATCATCCCCAACGCCGAGCACTACGACCACGAGGACTCCTTCCCGGAGCCGATCGTGGAGCAGATGAAGGAGCTCGGCCTCTTCGGGGTCACGATCCCCGAGGAGTACGGCGGCATGGGGCTCGACCTGACCACCTACGCGATGATCGTCGAAGAGCTCTCGCGCGGCTGGATCTCGATCTCCGGCGTTGTCAACACCCACTTCATCGGCTCCTACCTGCTGATGAAGTTCGGCACCGACGAGCAGAAGGAGTACTTCCTGCCGAAGATGGCGACCGGCGAGATCCGCGCCGCCTTCTCGCTCTCCGAGCCCGAGGTCGGCTCCGACGTCCAGGGCATCAAGGCCACCGCCAAGAAGGGCGAGGACGGCAACTGGGAGCTGAACGGGCAGAAGATGTGGGTCACCAACGGCCTCGGCTCCAGCGTCGTCTTCGTGCTGATGAAGAACGACACCAAGGCCGACCCGCCCTACAAGGGGATGACCTGCTTCATCACCGAGAAGGAGGCCTGGAAGGAAACCAACGAGGGCGATTTCAAGGGCCTCAATGTGCCGCCCAAGATCAAGAAGATGGGCTACAAGGGCGTCGAGTCGACCGAGCTCGTCTACGACGGCTACAAGTGCCCGCCGGAGCGCATCCTCGGCGGCGAGGAGGCCGGCCTCGGCCAGGGCTTCGTGCAGATGATGGACGCGCTGGAGGTCGGCCGGGTCAACGTCGCCGCCCGCGGCGTCGGCATCGCCCAGCGCGCCCTGGAGCTGGCCCTGCGCTACAGCCAGGAACGGAAGACCTTCGGCAAGCCGATCTCCGCCCACCAGGCGATCCAGTTCAAGCTCGCCGACATGGCGACCCAGCTGGAGGCCGCCCGCCTCGTCACCCGCAAAGCGGCGCGGATGAAGGACGCCGGCGAGCGCTCCGACCTCGAGGCCGGGATGGCCAAGCTCCTCGCCTCGGAGTGCGGCAAGTACTGCGTCGAAGAAAGCTTCCGCATCCACGGCGGCTACGGCTACTCGAAGGAGTACGAGATCGAGCGCCTCTACCGCGACGCGCCGCTGCTGCTGATCGGCGAGGGAACGAGCGAGATCCAGCGCATGGTGATCGGCAAGAAGCTGCTGCAGAGGAACAAGATCTGATGGGGCGGGACTAGCCAGATGGCATCGACTTCGGACCTGATCCGCACCGCCGTGGAGCGGTTCCAGGCCGAAGTCCCGGCGCTGGCGAACCTGAAGCTGGTCTTCGGCCTCGAGCTGAAAGCCAAACACGACATCCAGCTCTACCGGGTCGAGCTGCCCGGGCCGAAGATCACCAAGGACCTGGCCCAGGACGAGCGGGTGCTGGTCGAAATCGACCGGCCGCAGTTCAACGAGCTGGCCGAGAAAGGGACGCTGAAAAGCTACCGCCGCGCGGCCGAGACCGGCCACATCAAGGCCAACGGCGACTCAAACGTCGTCAAGTTGATCTCCCAGGTCGTGGAAAAGCAGGAGGAACGGAACCGCCTGCGCAAAGTCCACTGACTCCGAGATTTGGGCCCCTATAGGGCACCGAAGTTCGGAGCCGTTACAGGCGAATCAGGGTGTCCGCCTCGATCCCCTTGGTGACGCCGCGGAAGTCGATCGTCAGCGGCGTCGCGGCGACGACGCGCTCGTAGTCGACGTCGGGGTGGGCGGTGACGATGGCGGCGATGTCGCACTCGGCCAGCGCCGCCTCCAGCCCGACCGAGGCGAGGCCGTGTCCCGGCAGCTCCGGGACGAAGGAGTCGTGGTAGGAGACCTCGGCGCCGAGGTCCTGCAGGCGGCCGATGATCTTCAGCGCCGGCGATTCGCGGACGTCGCCGACGCCGCCCTTGTAGCTGACCCCGAGGACGAGGACGCGGGAGCCGTTGACCGGCTTGCGCACCCCGTTCAGCGCCCGCTCGATCCGTTCCACGCAGAAGCCCGGCTGCGCCTGGTTGACCTTGCCGGCGAGCTCGATGAACTCGGGGTAGAAGTCGAGCTGGCGCGCCCGGAAGGCGAGGTAGAAGGGGTCGACGGGGAGGCAGTGGCCGCCCATCCCGGGCCCGGGGTCGAAGCGCATGAACCCGAACGGCTTGGTCGAGGCGGCGTCGATCACCTCCCAGACGTCGATCCCGAGCCGGTCGCAGAGCTGGGCGAGCTCGTTGACCAGGGCGATGTTGACCGAGCGGAAGATGTTCTCCAGCAGCTTCGAGAGCTCGGCCGCCTCGGGGCTGGAAAGGACGACGACGGTGTCGCAGATCTCGGCGTAGAGCTCGCGGGCGCGCTCGGTCGAGGCCTCGGTGACGCCGCCGACCAGCTTCGGGGTCGTCTTCACGGTGAAGTCGGTGCGGCCGGGGTCGATCCGCTCCGGCGAGAAAGCGAGATGGAAGTCGCTGCCGGCGGTGAGGCCGGAGGTCTCCAGGATCGGCAGCAGGCGGTCGCGGGTCGTCCCGGGGTAGGTGGTCGACTCCAGCACGACCAGCTGGCCGGAGCGCAGCACCGCCGCCAGCGCGGTCGCCGATTCGACCAGGTAGGTGAGGTCGGGCTCGCGCGAGTCTGAGAGCGGGGTGGGGACGCAGAGGATCACCGCGTCGCAGGCCGCCAGCTCGGCGTAGTCGCCGGTCGCCCGCAGCTTCTCGCCGAGCGGCGCCAGGGCGGCGCCCGGCACGTCCTCGATGTAGCTGCGCCCGGCGTTCAGCGCCTCGACCTTGCCCGCGTCGACGTCGAGGCCGACGACTTCGCACCCCGCTTCGGCGAAGGCGACGGCTAGCGGCAGGCCGACGTAGCCCAGGCCGATGATCCCGATCTGCATCGCGGGCAGTCTAGGCGGATAATCGGTTGCTCTTGTTCTGTCGTCCGCCGAAAACCCTGCTCCTGGCGCTGGGGTCGTTCTTTCTCCTGGCGCTGCTTCCCGCCTCCGCCCTGGGGGCGCTGAGCCTGCCGCCGAGCTTCCAGGCGCGCACCCTGCCGCTGCCGAAAGCCTCCTCGCCGACCTACGAGAACGGGCTGCAGAAACCGACCACGCTCGACTTCGCCCCCGACGGCAAGCTCTTCGTCGCCGAGCGCAACGGCCGCGTGCTGGAGTTCGACTCGATCGAAGACCCGACCCCGACGCTGGTCCTCAGCATCCTCGCCAAGGTGATGGCGAAGGGAGACCGCGGCATCCTCGGGATGAAGCTCGACCCCGAATACCCGAGCAAGCCCTACGTCTACCTCAGCTACACCTACGACGCGCCGATCGGCGGCAACTATGAAGACTCGACCCACACCCACTACGCCGACGGCGCCGACGACTGCAAAGACGGCGAAAACAACATGGTCGACTGCCTGGTCAGCGGCCGCCTGGCGCGGGTGAAACTCGATCCCGCGACCGGCGTCGCGCTCGACGGCGCCGGCGACCCCGACCCCTACGACCCCGGCTCCGAACAGGTCCTGGTCAACAGCTGGTGCCAGCAGGTGACGAGCCACTCGATCGGCGACATCGAGTTCGACAGCTCGGGCGCCCTGCTGATGAGCGGCGGCGACGGCGCCAGCTGGGGTTCGCTCGACTACGGCCAGCTCGGCAATCCCTGCGCCGACCCGCCCTACGAAGGCGGCTCGTTGCGGGCGCAGGACCTGCGCACCCCGGCGACTCCCGGCGATCCGACCAACTACAACGGCTCGATCATCCGCGTCAACCGGGAAACCGGGGCGGCGGTGACCGACAACCCGCTGGCGCTCGAACCGCTCTCGGCCGGCGGCGTCGAAGACGTGGCGGCGCGGCGGATCCTCTCACAGGGCAACCGCAACCCGTACCGGTTCACGATCCAGCCGGGGACGAGCAACGTCTACGTCGGCGACGTCGGGATGGACCTCTGGGAGGAGATCGACCGCCTTACCTCGCCGCCTGCGCCGGGTCAGGGTCTGACCAACTTCGGCTGGCCCTGCTACGAGGGCGGCCCGAGCGGCAACATCGTCCAGCCGCGCTGGCAGCAGGCGGAAAAAGAACAGCACAAACCCTTCTGCGAAGCGCTCTACTCGAACCCCTCGAAAGTCACGCCCCCGTTCTTCGCCTACCCGCATCCGCTGACTCCCGGCTACGACGGCCACCTCTTCGCCGGCGACGCCTGCGACCCGACGCCGGGCTCGGCGATCGCCGGGCTCGCCTTCTACGACCCGACCGGAGTCCCCGCCGCCGATCTCTTCCCGGCCGAATACGACGGCGCACTCTTTTTCTCCGACGCGGCCCGCGGCTGCATCTGGACGATGGAAGCGGGGGCGGGCGGGGCGCCCGACCCCGCGACGGTCGCCAACTTCGCGGTCAAGGGAGGCGGCGAATCGTTCACCCCGGTGGACGTCGTCGAGGGCCCCGACGGCAATCTCTACGTGCCGAACTTCTACGCCGACGGCATCGTCCAGATCAAGGTCAACAAGGCCCCGACCGCCCAGCTCGACGTCGTCGAAGGAAGCACCTACGGGGCGACGCCGCTCCACGTCAAGTTCAGCGCCGCCGGTTCCACCGACCCCGACCAGAGCGACACCCTCTCCTACGCCTGGGACCTCGACGGCGACGGTCAGTTCGACGACGGCACCGCGGCCACGGCCGAAGGCGAATACACCGACCCGGTGAACGTGACCGTGCGGGTCCGGGTCAGCGACGACCTTGGCCACACCGACGTCGCCCAGGTGGCGCTCTTCCCGGGGGACGAAGGCCCGCCGAGCGCAACGATCGTCTCCCCCTCGGCGAGCCTCGAATGGGCGATCGGGGAAACGGTCGACTACGAAGCGACGGCGACCGATCCCGACGGCGAAACCTTCGCCTCGGGCCTCGAAGGCCACTGGGTGTTCACGCTGATGCACTGCCCCGACGGCTGTCACGAACACCCGCTGACCAGCCCCGACGGAGCGGCCGGAAGCTTCGTCGCCCCGCCGCACGAGTACCCGTCGCACCTGAAGCTCGATTTCACCGTCACCGACTCGCGGGGGATGAGCGACACGGAGATGGTCGAAATCTACCCGCGGCTGATCGAAGTCGGGATCGCCTCCGACCCTGGCGGGATCCCGCTCTCGGCTGACGGCATCACCCTCGGCGAACCTTTCAAGACGACGACGATGGCCGGCGGCACGGTGACCGTCGCCGCTCCGCCGAGCGCCTCCGTCGGCGGCCGGGAATACGACTTCTCCTCCTGGTCGGACGGCGGCGCCCGGGTCCACGAAGTGACCAGCCTCGACAGCGTCGACCTCGTCGCCCACTTCGTGCCGAAGCCGACCGAGCCGGCGCCGGAAGGCGGGGGCTCGCCGGCGCCGCCGCCGCCGGAAGCCCAGCCGCAGAGCGCCCGAATTCGGCTCGCCTCGCGACCGCCGGGGGTGAAGCTGCGCCTCGGCGGCGTCAGGCGCGCCGCGCCCTTCAGCGCCGGCGTCGAGCTCGGCACCGAGACCTTCGTCGCCGCGCCCAGGACGATCCACAAGAACGGCAGGGCGTTGCACTTCCTGCGCTGGCTCAAGGGCGGGCGCAAGCTCACCGCAGCGCCCCGCCGCGAGCTGACCGTCTCCGGCGACGCCACCTACCTGGCCGTCTACGCGGCCGCGCAGAGCCCCCACCGGGGCCGATAGCATCGCGCGCCGCAAACCCGAAGGAGAAGAAAGCAAGCATGAGCGAGACGTACGAGCTGACCACCGACCAGGCCGAGCGCGAGGCGAGCGGGGCCCACAGCTACGGCCGCTACCTCGAGGAGTTCGAGGTCGGCGCCGTCTACAAGCACTGGCCGGCCAAGACCGTGACCGAGGGCGACGACCATCTCTTCTGCCTGATCACGATGAACCACCACCCGCTGCACCTCAACGACGTCTACGCCAGCGGCTCCCAGCAGGGCAAAAACGTCGTCGTCGGGCCGCTGGTCTACTCGCTGGCCCTGGGGATGTCGGTCTCCGACGTCTCGGGCAAGGCAATCGCCAATCTGGCGACCGAAGAATTGAGCCACCCGAACCCGGTCTTCCACGGCGACACGCTCTTCTGCGAGACCGAGGTCCTCGACGTCAAGCCCTCGAAGTCGAAGCCCGATCGCGGCATCGTCAAGGTCCACACCCGCGTCCTCAACCAGGACGGGGTCCTAGTCGCCGAGTTCAAGCGCCTGGTCCTGGTCCCGAAGAAAAACCCAGGCGAGTCCCCCGAACCGGCCGCCGACAACGTCGAGTAGCAAGCCGGCGGCAGTCGCCCGAGCCGCCGCGCCGACCTAATTCGCGCTTCCGCGCGAATTAGGTCACGAAATCGGCCCAAAGCGCGCACCAAACGCGCGCCCAGAGCCTTCAGAGTCCGGGCCATGTCCGGAACCCGCGGCCAGAGAACCGAACTGCATCAACTTCTACTTCTGCTGGGCGTAGAAGTTGATGCAGTTCGGGCGGAAGGGTAGTGATGAGGGATCGCGAGGCCACGGCGGCAATTCGGGCGCTCGCCGAGCGGCAGCACGGGGTGGTTGCGCATCGGCAAATCTTGGAGTTGGGGGCCAACCGCAATGTTGTCCTCAAGAGGCAACAGGCGGGTCTTCTGATCCCGCTTCATCAGGGAATTTATGCCGTCGGCCATCGGCCGCTGAATCGGGAGAGCGATTGGATGGCAGCGGTCCTTGCTTGTGGGTCGGGAGCCGTGCTGTCCCACTACAGCGCTGGACGGCTATGGGGATTGTGCGGCTCGCGTGGACCAATCGAGGTGCTGAGGCAGTCTGGCGGCTTCAAGGCGGACGGCCACCGAAGCATTCGCCTTCACCAGACTCGAAGGCTGCGCGAGTACGAAGTCACCAGCGAGCGAGGCATCCCGGTCGCGACGATGGAGCGGGTGCTGCTGGACCTGGCAGGCAGAACAGATGCGAAGCGATTGGAGCGGATGCTCGTCCAGGCTTACAAGCGGGACGAGTTTTCCTGGTCGCGCTTTGGCAGCATCATCACCCGGAGACGTGGCTGCAAGGGAGTGGGGAAGCTGCGGCGGATCGCCCTTGAGGTTCATCCGGAGGCGCTAGAAACCCGCAGCGACTCTGAGGTCGACTTCCTAGCGCTCTGGCGGGAAAAGAGCCCTCTAACCCCGGCGGTCAACGTTCTGGTCGAAGGACATCTCGTTGACTTCCTCTGGCCCGCTCAAAAGGTCATCGTTGAAACCGATAGCTGGACCTATCACGGCGATCGTCCCACCTTTGAGGACGACCACCAGCGCGACGTGGATCTGGTCGCCGCTGGCTACGACGTCCATCGGACCACCTACAAGATGCTTCAGCGCAACCCTGGGCCCTTCCTCCGAAATGTCAAGCAAGCCCTCGCCGCTCGAACTGCATCAACTTCTACACCCAGCAGAAGTAGAAGTTGATGCAGTTCGGGCTGGGTGGGCTGGGGAGGCTAGTGCGCCTCTCCGCTCGCGTGGGCGGGGGGGCGTGACTCCTCCGCCAGCGAGGTGATCTCCAGCTGGCCCTGGGCGGCCTCTTCGAGGACCTCGGTTGCCTCCTGGGCGGAGCGGGCGTAGAGCTCGACCAGGAGGTGGACGACGATCTGCTCGTCGTCGTGCTTGTGGAAGCGGACGTGGGTGAAGAACTCGCGCACGCCGGCGTCGCCGAAGGCGCCGTAGGTGAGGAACTCGATCGCCTCCGGGCCGGAGCAGCTCTCGACCCGGTCCTGGTCGACGGTGACGGTGCAGGAGGCGACCCAGGGGGTGCCGGCGACCATCCGCTCCCAGCGGTCGCCGATCGGCACCACGCGGTCGCCTTCGAAGGTGAGGTGGGGCTGGTCGTGCATGCAGTCGAGGCACTGGACGACCGATTCCTGCACCTCGTCGACGCCGTCGGCCAGGGACCCGGACTCCGGGTCGACCCGGCGGATCGCGTCGTAGTGGATCTGGATCTCGAGGTTCTGCGACCAGCAGCGGTAACACCGCAGCCAGGCCGTCCGGTCCCCGTTCAGCTCGCTCATCGCTCCATTGTTGCGAGGGCGGCGGCTGGGCGCCATGCGCTCAGGCCGGCGGGTTCTCGGGCAGCCTCAGCCTCAGCCCTTTTTCCTCGGCGACGTCGGGGGGAACGAACGCGTTGGTCTGAGTCAGCATCGCCTTCGCGGTGCGCAGGTCGCTCCAGTCGATCGCCGCTGCATATTGCTGCGCGAAGTCGAGCACACGGACCAGCGGCCGCGGATTGCTGCTGCGCGAAAGGGCGCGGAGGCTTTGTAGGTAGTCGTCTCGGTAGGAGAGCGGGATCACGATCCGCTGCTCTTCCGTGGCGGTCAGCTCCGCGTTCATCAGCACCCGGGCGACGCGACCGTTGCCGTCGGTGAAAGGGTGCACCTCGGAGACCAGGAACATCATGAAGATCGCCCGGGAGAGCCCGGAGGGGAGCGGCGCCAGGTAGCGGAAACCCTCGCGCAGAGTGCCTTCGACGAGGTCTGGATGCACGAAGGTGGTGCCGCCGGCCTGGTTCGGTTTTGCCTTAAAGAAGCCGGGTCGAGCGGCGGGACGCCGCGCGAGCATCAGGCCGTGATGGGATCGGAGGAGGGCGAGCAGCTCGTCTGCGTCCCGGGGGGTGCGTGCTCGTCGATCCCCGTCGTTTACCAGCTCGAAGGTGCCCAGCACGTCGTGTGCGTCTTCGAACCTCCCATCCGGGATGGCACCCTCGAAGACGATCTCTTCGGCCTCGTCGACGGCGAATTCGGTCCCCTCGATCCAGTTGGAGAAGTAAGCCTCGATGAAGGAAAGCGCCGGCAGCGAGCCGGTTCGCTCGGAGCGTTCGGGCTGCGGGTCCTGAAGCAAGTGGGCCTGCAGCGTCTCAAATAGCTCCAGCCGCCGCGGGTCGAATCCCATCCCCTGGCGCTGGGCGCGCGCGGCAGCGGTGGCGAGCTCGACGTCGCGGGTGCCCTGGACGGCACCGATCAGATCGTCGAGCATCGCCATCTCCCGTTCGGCTCCGAGTGCCGGAGCGATCTCCTCAGCTCGGTCGCGGAGCTCGTTCAGTGCTTCGGTTCCGCGCTGGGCTGCGATACGAGTCAGCTCGTCCTCAATTTCGGCTCGCGAGAGGGTGCGGGAAACGCCATCGCCCCGGGTGCGGGACGGGCGAAGGTTGTCGAGGAATTTGCGCGCCTGCCCGGCGAAGTGGAGATCCTCCATGAATGGCATGTCGCCGTCTATCGGCCCCGCGCCTTTGCGGGAGCGCAAAGTGAGCCCAGGGAGGCGGATCGGGCGCCGAACTGAGTAGTCGGGCCCGGCGTCCAGGAACAACGAGCCATCTGCGGACGGTTTCGCCTCGAAGGCGCTGCGGTCCACGACGACGGCACCCGGGAAATAGGCAGTGGCGATTCGCTGCCAGTTGCGACGCACCACGTCCTCAATCGGGTCTTCGACGTTCCGGGTATAAAGTCGAGGGCCGACTTTGCGTGCTTGGCCGCGCCTGACGGCGGCCCCCACGGCTCGTGATGTCTCAGCGGTGCTGGAAAAGACCTCAGGCTGATCCGCCAGCAAAAATCTGCGCGTAATCTCGGCCATCGCACCGCCGAGTGTAGATAATTGACGCGTAAAGGGCGAATCTCGGGAATAATTGACGCATAAGCGTCAAGCTGGTTGCTATGCGGCCGCGCCGGCGCCGGCGCGCTGGCCGACCAGCTCGACGATCTCGCCCATGATCTTGTTCACGTCGAAGTCCTTCGGCGTGTAGACGCCGGCGACGCCCGCCTCGCGCAGGCGCTCGGCGTCGGCGACCGGGATGATCCCGCCGACCACCACCGGCACCTCGACGCCCTCCTCCCGCAGCAGCCGCACCACCTCGGGGATCAGCTCCAGGTGGGAGCCGGAGAGGATCGAGAGGCCGACCACGTCGACGTCCTCCTGCAGGGCGGACTCGGCGATCTCCTCGGGGGTCAGGCGGATGCCCTGGTAGATGACCTCCATGCCGACGTCGCGGGCCCGCAGAGCCACCTGCTCGGCGCCGTTGGAGTGGCCGTCGAGGCCAGGCTTACCGACCAGGATCTTGATCCGGTGGCCGATCTTCTCCGAGGTCGCGTCGACCCGCCGGCGGATCGCCTCCATCTGCTCGCGCTCGCCCGGCGCCGAGGCGCCGTCGACGCCGGTCGGCGCCCGGTAGGGGCCGAAGACCTCGCGCATCGTGTGGGCCCACTCGCCGGTCGTCGCGCCCGCCTTGGCGGCGGCGATCGTCGCCGGCATGATGTTGACGCCGTCGTCCGCGGCGGCCTTCGCCAGCTCCTCCAGCGCCGAGCGCACCGCGCCCTCGTCGCGCTCGGCCTTCCACTGCTCCAGCGCCTCGACCCGTTCCCGCTCGACCTCGGGGTCCGGGGTCAGGATGCCGCCGTCGGCGCCCGCGGTCAGCGGCGAGTCCTCGGTCTCGGTGAAGCTGTTCTGGCCGATCACCTTCTGCTCGCCGGCCTCGATCCGCGCCACTCGCTCGCGGTGGGACTCGACCAGGCGCGCCTTCATATAGGGGACGGCCTTGACGGCGCCGCCGTGCTCCTCGACCACCGCCATCTCCGCCCGCGCCCCCGCGGTCAGCTCGGCGACCAGGCCGTCCATCACCACCGAGCCCTCGAAGACGTCGGGATACTCGAGCAGGTCGGTCTCGTTCGCCAGCACCTGCTGGATCCGCAGGCTCCACTGCTGGTCCCAGGGGCGGGGGAGGCCCATCGCCTCGTTCCAGGCCGGCAGCTGGATCGCCCGGGCGCGGGCGTCGCGGCTGAGCGTCACCGCCAGCGCCTCCAGCACGATCCGCTGGATGTTGTTCTCCGGCTGGGCCTCGGTCAGTCCGAGGCTGTTGACCTGGACGCCGTAGCGGAAGCGCAGCATCTTCTCGTCGGTGACCCCGTAGCGCTCGCGCCCGATCTGCTGCCAGAGCGCGCTCATCGTCCGCAGCTTGGCGATCTCCTCGACCAGGCGGATGCCGGCGTTGACGAAGAAGGAGATGCGGCCGAAGACCTTGGGGAAGTCCTCGTCGGCGACCTGGCCGCGCGCTTTCACCTCGTCGAGGACGGCGATCCCGGTCGAGAGCGCGTAGGCGATCTCCTGCACCGGCGTCGCCCCGGCCTCCTGCAGGTGGTAGCTGCAGATGTTGGTCGGGTTCCAGCTCGGCACCTCGTTG
>Ga0164301_10000010_pt1 | contig 60540 bp, 55 predicted proteins | sample Whisoiple_231_MG_FD_109711 | JGI IMG/M metagenome (GOLD analysis project Ga0164301, IMG submission 109711) | Unamended control soil microbial communities from upstate New York, USA - Whitman soil sample_231_MG | ecosystem: Environmental > Terrestrial > Soil > Agricultural land ... | reverse complement strand
CAAGCTCCCGGTCGACCGCTGGGTGGAGATCATCGAAGCCTCCCACCGCGCCGGTCTGCGCTCGACCTCGACGGTGATGTTCGGCCACATCGAGGAGCCGCGCGAGCTGGCCCGCCACATGCGCGTGATCCGCGCCCTGCAGGAGCGGACCGGCGGGATCACCGAGTTCGTCCCGCTCAGCTTCATCCCCTTCAACACGATGCTGGGGCGCACCCACGGGATCGAGGAGATCTCGATGGGCGAGAACCTCAAGCACACCGCCGCCTTCCGCCTGGCGCTGGGGCGGACGATCCCGAACCTGCAGGCGAGCTGGGTGAAGATGGGCCTGGAGGGAGCGACCGAGGCGCTGCGCTGGGGGGTCAACGACCTCGGCGGCACCCTGATGGAGGAGAACATCAGCCGCATGGCCGGCTCCCAGCACGGGGTGCGGCTGGAGCCCGAACAGCTGATTGCCGCGGCGCGGGCGGCGGGGCGCGAGCCGGCGCAGCGGACCACCCTTTACGAGATCGTCGAGACCTATGCGAGCGATGGTCCTCGAGAGGCAGCGGCAGCCGCTCCGGCCGGCTGAGCTGCCTGAGCCCGCTCCCGGTCCCGGCCAGGTCCAGCTAGCGGTTCACGCCTGCGGCGTCTGCCGCACCGACCTCCACATCCTCGACGGCGACCTCGCCGAGCCGAAGCTGCCGCTGGTGATGGGGCACCAGATCGTCGGTACGGTGCGGGCGGCGGGGGAGGGGGCGGAGCGGTTCGCCCCCGGCGAGCGGGTCGGCGTCCCCTGGCTGGGCTGGACCTGCGGCGAGTGCCGCTATTGCCGCAGCGGCCGCGAGAACCTCTGCGACCGGGCGCGGTTCACCGGCTACGACCTCGACGGCGGCTACGCCGAGGTTGCGGTCGCCGACGAGCGCTTCTGCTTCCCGATCCCGTCAAACCTGCCGGACCTGGGGGCGGCGCCTCTGCTCTGCGCCGGGCTGATCGGCTACCGGGCGCTGCGGCTGGTCGGCGAGGCCGAGCGGATCGGGTTCTACGGCTTCGGCGCCGCCGCCCACATCCTCTGCCAGGTCGCCGTCCACGAAGGGCGGCGCGTCTTCGCCTTCACCCGCGAGGGCGACGAGGAGACGCAGGCCTTCGCCCGTCAGCTGGGCGCCGAGTGGGCGGGCGGCTCGGAGGAGATGCCGCCCGAGGAGCTCGACGGGGCGATCGTCTTCGCCCCGGTGGGGGCGCTGATGACGGCGGCGCTGCGGGCCAGCGCCAAGGGCGCGCGGATCATCAGCGCCGGCATCCACATGAGCGACATTCCCTCGTTTCCCTACGCGCAGCTGTGGGGCGAGCGCTCGCTGGGGTCGGTCGCCAACCTGACCCGGCGCGACGGCGAGGAACTCTTCTCCCTGGCGCCGCAGGTGCCGGTCCGGACCGAGGTCTCGGTCTATCCGCTGGAGGAGGCGAACCAGGCGCTCGACGATCTCCGCGCCGGCGCCTTCCGCGGCGCCGCGGTTCTCTCCGTCGCCCCTTCGGGTAGCTGAGCTCTAAGCAACCAAGCCAGGAAGGGATGCAATGAGCGACGAGATCCGCAACAAGGACGACGCAAAGGGACGCGTGAAGGAGGCCGCCGGGAGCCTCACCGGCGACGACGAGCTGAAGAACGAAGGCAAGGTCGACCGGGCCAGCGGCGCCGTCAAGGACGGACTCGACAAGGCGTCGGACAAGGTCAAGGACGCGGTCGGCAAGGACAAGGACCGCGACTAGCGGAACAAGTCCTCGGCGGGGGAGCGGCGGAGGGCGGCAGCACCGGAGCCGTCCTCTGCCGTCACGTACCGCTCGAGGCCGCGGACGACGACGGCGGGGACGCCCGAGTCCTTGACCCGGACCAGGTCGGCCGCGGCGGCGACCTCGTCGGCGATCGCGATCTCCGTGGCCTGAAGTTCTTTCCCGCCCGCGTCGAGGCGCCCGCGCCAGTCGTCCAGCGGGGCGAGGCCGGCGCAGCCGATCGCGACCTCGGTCTGGCCGACGCGCCAGGCCCTTCCGAAGCTGTCGGCGATGACGACCGCAGGTTGGTGAGGCCGGGGGCGGGGGTGTCCCCCTCCAGACACATCTCGCCTATGGCTCGATGTTGAGTGTCTGGTGGAGGACACCCCCGCCCCCGGCGCACCGGTCGCGGTCCCAAGTTCTTTCCTGATGGCTCGGGCGGAGGCGTCGGGGTCTTTTGGCAGTAGGCAGGCGGTGCCTTTCTCGGGGAGGTTTGAGGTGTCGATGCCGGCGTTGGCGCAGACGAAGCCGTGGTGGGTTTCGGTGATCAGGACGCGGTCTTCACGGAGGATCTCGCGGCTCTCGGAGAGCACCAGCTCCACGAGTCCCGGCTCCTTACCCAGCCTTTTTCCCAACTCGATTGCTCTCTCGGATGGCTCGACGTCGGAGAGCTTGCGCACCATCCCCTCCGCCTTCGAGACGATCTTCTGCGAGATCACGACCACGTCGCCGGCCTGCAGGTCCGCTCGCTCGGCGATCAGATCGCCGAGCTTCGCCCCCTCTTCGACCTCGGGCAGCCCCTCGACGGGGATGACCCGAAGCTCGCTCATATCCCCAGCGCCTTGGCGGTGCGGCGGGCCCGCTTCGGCTGGCGCTCCAGCTCGCGCTGCAGCGCGATCACGTCGGCTGGGGTGTCGAGGTCGAGTTCGATCGACGCCAGCTCCTCGATCCCGAACGGGATGCCGGCCTCGCGCGCCGCGTCGACGTGCCGCTGGCGGCTGCCCTCGCCGAAGGCGGGGACGATCGCGCTGGGCGGGCTGAGGAGGAGGGCGTTGGTGCCGCTGCCGTGGCGGTCGGGGACGATCCCGACGTAGCTCCCCGGCACCCCGGTCAGCAGCCGGTCGAGCTCGCGCGGGTCGAGCAGCGGGCAGTCGCCGGCGAGCAGCGCGACCCGCTCGGCGCCCTCGGCTTCGGCCCGGGCGATTCCGGCCTGCGCCGCCTGCACGTGGCCGGCGTCCTCGGGGTCGGGGACCACCTCGGCACCCGCCTTCGCCGCCAGCTCCTGGGCGATCGGGTCGCCGGTGACGACGATCAGCCGCTCGATCGAGCGCGCTTCGCCGATCGCGTCGAGGACGTCGGCGACCATCGCCGCCGCCAGTTCGCGCCGGCGTTCCTCGTCGATCCCGGCGGCCAGCCGCTGCTTGGCCGTGTCGAAGCGCTTGACGGGGAGGACGGCGGTCGCTTTCAAGCTGGGCCGAGGGTAGCGGCGTAGTCGAGCACGATCCGCGCCAGGCGCAGGCGGCCGGCGGCGCCCTCCATCAGCGTCTGCGCCGCCAGGGTCGGGATCTCGGTCGGCGGCGGGTCGGGGTCGCCCTCGTCGACGACCATCGCCTCGATCAGCCCGGCGTAGAGCGAGGCGACGCCGGCGGCGGTGGTCGGCCGGCCGATCCCTTCCATGAAGCGGTCGGTTGGACCCTTGACGACTTTGCCGGCGACGTAGGGGCTGACGGCGACGACGGGGGCGGGGGAGGCGGCGATCGCCTCGCGCATGCCGGGCAGGGCGAGGATCGGGCCGATGCTGATAACCGGGTTAGAGGGTCCGAGGACGATCGCCTCGGCCGTGGCGATCGCGTCGAGGACCTCGGGCGTCGGCTCGGCCGCCTCGATCCCCTCCAGCCGCACGCCTTCGACCGGCGGCCGGCCGCCGTCGAGGATCAGGTACTCCTGCAGGGCGCGCGGCCCGGCGGGGGCGATCACCTCGGTGCGGACCGGGGTGTCGGCCATCGGCAGGACCCGGGCCTCGACCCCGAGCCCGCGGGCGATCTGCGCCTGGGCGTCGGTCGGTCGGCCGCCCTCGGCGAGGAACTCGCGCCGGTAGAGGCAGGCGGCGAGGTCGCGGTCGGAGAGGCCGAACCAGCTCGGGGCACCGAGCTGTTTCAGGCGCTCGAAGGTGGTGAAGCTGTCGCCTTTGATCCCCCAGCCGCGCTCCTCGTCGATTTCGCCGCTGAGCCAGTAGGTGACGAGGTCGGGGTCGGGGGAGACGTGGACGCCGAGCGCCTCGACGTCGTCGCCGGTGTTGGCGATCACCGCCAGGTCGGAGCCGAGCTCCTCCTGCATCCCGGCGGCGAGCTTGGCGCCGCCGGTGCCGCCGGCGAGGAGGGCGACCCGCATCGGCGCTAGGCCCAGTGGTCGTCGTCGGGGAGGCCGGTGAGGCGGATCCCGGCGTGCACCTTGTAGCGGGTGTTGACCGAGATCAGCATCGGCGTCAGCTGCTCGACGATCCGCGCCATCTCCAGGGCGCCGGCGTTGACCGCGCGGAGGCCGGGGATCAGCTCGATCAGGCGGGCGACCCGGGCCTTGTCGGCCTTCTTGTCACCGCAGACGAGGATGTCCTCGCCGAGCTCGGCGTCCATGTTGGCGAGGGTGGGGGCGCCGACCGTGTGCAGGGCGGCGACCACCGTCACCCCCTCCGGCACCATCTCCTGCGCCTGCTGGGCGGCCGAGCCCTGCCAGACGCCGAGCGAGCGGGTCGCCTTGCCGCTGACCGCGGCGGCGAGGGGGACGGTGCAGTCGACCAGGATCTGGCCCGGCCGCAGCGCCTCGCGCAGGTTGTTGAGGTTCTCCGACTGGGCGCGGAAGGGGACGGTGAGGAAGACGATCTCGCCCTTGGTCGCGGCCTCGCCGTTCTCCAGGCCGGTGACGTCGGCGTCCGGGATGTCGGCACGGACCTTCGCCGCCGCCTCCTCGGCCCGCTCGGCCGCCCGGGAGCCGAGCACGACGGGCACGCCCGCCTTCGCCCAGCGCCGCGCCAGACCGGCGCCGAGGGCGCCGGTGCCGCCGATGATCGGGATCGGTTCGCTGCCCGGAGTCAAGGTCGCGCAGTCTAAGTGACCGTGCCCGGCCGGATGGCCACTATGCTCCCGCCGCATGAGGCTCGAGGGACGGAAGGCTCTGGTCACCGGCGGGGCGAGCGGGATCGGCGCCGCGGTCGCCGCCCGGCTCTCGGCCGAGGGCGCCGAGGTCTGGATCGGCGACCTCAACGTCGAGGGGGCCGAGAAGGTGGCGGGCGAGGTCGCCGGCCACGCGGTCGAGCTCGACGTCACCGACCTCGACGCGGCCCGCGCTGCCGTCGGCGCCGTCGGCGACCTCGACGTCCTCGTCAACAACGCCGGCATGGACAACTTCGGCTTCTTCGTCTACGTCACCCAGGATCAGTGGCGGCAGGTGCTGGACATCAACCTCGGCGGGACGATGAACTGCACCCACGCGGCGCTGGCCGGGATGCAGGAGCGCGGCTACGGCCGCATCGTCAACATCGCCTCCGAGGCCGGCCGCGTCGGCTCCAAGGGCTCGGCCGCCTACAGCGCCGCCAAGGCCGGCGTCATCGGCTTCACCAAGGCGATCGCCCGCGAGGCCGCCCGCTACGGCGTCACCGCCAACGCGATCGCCCCCGGCCCGATCGAGACCCCGCTGCTGATGGGCGCCAAGGAGTTCGGCGAGATCGGCGAGAAAGTGATCGAGACGATGCGCGCCTCCACCCAGATGGGCCGTCTAGGCCAGCCCGAGGAGGTAGCCGCCGCAGTCGCTTTCCTCGCCTCCGACGACGCCAGCTACGTAACGGGCGAGACGCTCGGCGTAAGCGGCGGCCTCGGCATGGTCTAAGCGCCCAAACTGCTCGAACAACAGGCTGGGTAGGGGGAGAGTCGAGGGCGGTTGGTGACTTAGGCCGGCTATGACCGGCTCAACTCACCAATCGCGGGAAGCATGGAGGCTTGTGCGCCGCCAGCACGGGGTTGTGTCGCGAGATCAGCTTCGTGAACTTGGTTACGGGAGGCACGCAATCGCTCACCGCATCGAGAAGGGCCTGCTCTTTCCGCTGCGCCGTGGTGTCTATTCAGTGGGTCGGCCGGAAGTCAGCGACAAAGGGCGCTGGATGGCGGCCGTACTCGCTTGTGGCGATGGGGCGGTGCTTAGCCACTCCAGCGCCGCTGCGCTCTGGCGCATCGGTTCCGAGTCACGGAGCGGCACCATCGAGCTCTCCCTACCCAGCCCATCTCGCCGGCGTCGCCCAGGGCTTCGAATCCACCGTAGGCCTTCGCTGCAGGACCGCAACACCACCGAGTACGGCATCCCGGTGACTACGCCGATCCAGACGCTCATCGACCTGACCCCGCGCCATGACCGTCCCGGCGTCGAGCGGATGATCAACGAGGCTGACAAATACAACCTGACCAACCCGCCTCGGCTCCGGGAGGCGCTCGACGCGCGCCCCGGCGAGCCGGGTGTCGCCAAGCTCCGCCAGATTCTCGACCGGCGCACCTTTCGCCTCACCAAGGAGGAGCTCGAACGGCGCTTCCTGCCGCTCGCGGCCAGGGCCGGCCTGCCGGTGCCGCTTACCGGCCAGGTCGTCAACGAGTTCGAAGTCGACTTTTACTGGCCCGAGCTCGGCCTCGTGATCGAGACCGACGGGCTGCGCTACCACCGCACGCCGGCCGAGCAGGCTCGGGACCGGCTCCGCGACCAGGCGCACACCGCCGCGGGCCTCACCCAGCTGCGCTTCACCCACGAGCAGGTCCGCTACGAACCCGAGTACGTCGCCCGGATCCTCGCTCAGACCGCGAGCCGCTTCGCCATCTCGACGAAGTAGTCGAGCGAGCGCGGGTTGGCTAGCGAGTCGCGGCTGGCGGCCTTCTCCACCGGCGTCCCCATCAGGATCTTCTTCACCGGCACCTCCAGCACCTTGCCGCTGAGGGTGCGCGGCACCTCGTCGATCTGGAAGACCTCGTCGGGGACGTGGCGCGGCGAGCACTGCTCGCGCACCCGCCGGGCGATCTCCCGCGGCAGGCCGTCGTCGGGCTCGGCGCCGTCGCGCATCACCACGAAGAGCGGCATCCAGCCGTCGGTGCCCGGCCGCGGCACGTCGACGACCAGGGCGTCGACGATCTCCTCGATCCCCAGCACCGCGCGGTAGATCTCGCTCGTCCCCATGCGGATGCCGCCGCGGTTGATGGTCGAGTCGGAGCGGCCGTAGATGACCGCGGTCCCGCGCCGGGTCAGTTCCAGCCAGTCGCCGTGGCGCCAGATGCCGGGGAACATCTCGAAGTAGCTCTCGCGGTAGCGGCTGCCGTCCTCGTCGCCCCAGAAGCGGATCGGCATCGAGGGCATCGGCTCGGTGACCACCAGCTCGCCGACCTCTTCGATCACCGGCCGGCCGTCTTCGTCCCAGGCCTCGACCGCGGCGCCGAGCGCCCGCGCCTGGATCTCGCCGCGGTAGACCGGCAGCGTCGCCACCCCGCCGACGAAGGCGGTGCAGAGGTCGGTACCGCCGCTGGTGGAGAACAGCCAGGTGTCGGCGCCGAGGTGCTCGTAGATCCAATCGAAGCCCTCGGGGGAGAGGGGGGAGCCGGTCGAGCCGACCGCCTTCAGGGCGTCGAGGTCGCGCCCCGAGCCCGGCTCGACGCCGGCCTTCATGCAGGCGCCGATGTAGGCGGCGCTGGTGCCGAACATCGTCACCCCGGCGCGCTCGGCAAGGTCCCACAGCGTCCCCATGTCGGGATGGCCCGGGTTGCCGTCGTAGAGGACGATCGCCGCCCGGGTCAGCAGCCCGGAGACGAGGAAGTTCCACATCATCCATCCGGTCGTCGTGAACCAGAAGAGGCGGTCGCCGGGATGGGCGTCGACGTGGAGGTTCAGCTTCTTCAGGTGCTCGAGCAGGATTCCGCCCTGGCCCTGGACGATCGCCTTCGGCAGCCCGGTGGTGCCGGAGGAGTAGAGGACCCAGAGGGGGTGGTTGAAGGGGACGCGGTCGAACTCCAGCGGCGCGCCCTCGCCCTCGGCGAGCAGCTCCTCCCAGCCGGTCGCGTCGCGCAGCGAAGCGAGGTCCGGCTCCGGGTCCAGATAGGGGATGACGACGGTCCGCTCCAGGCTCGGCATCGCCTCCTGCAGCCGGGCGATGACCTCGCGGCGGTCGAAGTCCTTGCCGCCGTAGCGGTAGCCGTCGACCGCGAAGAGGACCTTCGGCTCGATCTGGGCGAAGCGGTCGACGACGCTGGCGGCGCCGAAGTCCGGTGAGCAGCTCGACCAGACGGCGCCGATCGAGGCGGCGGCGAGGAAGGCGACGATCGCCTCGGGAACGTTCGGGACGTAGGCGACGACCCGGTCGCCGCGCCCGACCCCGAGCCGCCGCAGCCCCGCCGCGGTCGCCGCGACCTGCCGGCGCAGCTCGCCCCAGCTGAGCTCGCCGAGCTCGCGCAGCTCGGAGGCGTGGAGGATCGCCACCTCGGCGTCGTCTTTGCCGGCGAAGACGTGCTCGGCGTAGTTGAGCGAGGTGTTCGGGAACCACTTCGCGCCCGGCATCTCGCGCGAGCCGAGGACGGGGGAGGGGTCGCCGTCGGCCTGGACGTCGAAGAAGCCCCAGATAGCGCCCCAGAAACCCTCCAGGTCGTCGACCGACCACTGCCAAAGCTCCGCGTAGCCGTCGAAGGAGAGCCCGCGCTCGCGCTCCAGCCAGCGCATGAACTCGGTCAGCCGCGAGCGCTCGACCAGCGCGGCCGAAGGCTCCCAGAGCAGTTCCCCTTTGCCTGCGTTCACTCGATGCCGGAGGTGGGATTCGAACCCACAAGCCCGCAAGGGCAATCGATTTTGAGTCGATCGCGTATGCCAGTTCCGCCACTCCGGCGCTGACGCAACGATAGACGCGAAGCGGCGATCGGAAGCTGCCTGGCTAGGCGGGCTGCGGAGAGGCGCCGGCGCCGTAATCCTCGCCGGAGCCGATCGGGCGCTCCTCCTCCACGTGCCACTCCTGGTTGAAGGCGTAGAGGGCGGCGGCGACGAGGACGATCTGCAGCAGGCCGAGGACGATCACCAGGACGCCGATCAGCGAGGAGCCCAGGGCCGCCTCGTCGAAGCCGGCGCGATCGCGGTTGAACCAGCTTTCGGCCCCGACCGCGCAGAAGATCGCGAGGATCATCGAGAGCGCGGCCGCGACCGGCAGGATGCCGCGGTTCCAGCGGGCGACGAGGAAGGCGAAGAAGGCGTAGAGCAGGGCGTAGATCGCGCAGACGATTCCCATCCCGCTGCCGCCCTTCAGCAGCGGCCAGCCGCCGAGCGTGATCAGCGCCGCGAGCGCCGCCGTCGCCGCAAGCAGCAGGACGACGACGAACTTGGTCGAGACCGAGCTCGCCTTTTCCCGATTGGGCCGCCACAGTTCGTAGCCGGGCCTCAGCTCTCCTACCGCCACGCCCCGATCATAGAATCTGTCAGCGACGCGGCGCCGTTGGCCGCGCGTTAAGGCCCGATCGGGCCAGCCACGCGGGCGTGGCGGAATTTGGCAGACGCGCCAGGTTTAGGTCCTGGTGATCGAAAGATCGTGGGGGTTCAAGTCCCTCCGCCCGCATTGCGAAGATGTCGCAGCCAGTCCGTCTCGTCCCGATCCAAGGAGAAGCTCTTGTCCCTCGGTCGCCTCGCCAAGCACGCTTTGCTCCTGGCCGCTGTCGTCATCCTCGCCCTCGTGTTCAGCGCCTGCGCGCACCTGAAGCCGAGCTCGCTGCAGCTGAGCCAGCCGGCGGGGATCGGGTCGGTGAAGGTCCACTTCGAGCTCTGCACCGACACCGGGCCGGACGAACAATGCGGCCCGAACGAGGACGAAGGGCAGTCGCAGTACATGCTCGCGTTTGCGGTGCCCAAGGGTTCCGTCGCGCCTCAGGCGATCGCCGCCATTCCCAAGGGCGGCGGCGCTGCGATCCAGTTCACCCGTAACGAAGAAGTGACGAAAGCCCTGCAGGACCTCGCTCGCGAGCTCGAAGGCGAAGGTTCCTACCCACCGGAAGGGATGGAATCGGCCGGTTATCTCTCTTCGGTCTTCGACGAGGAAAAAGGGGAGATCCGGGAATGGCTCGTCGACTTCGAGGCCGGTCTGCCGGCAGCGGCGGCGGACGGTGGCATCTTCGGGGGCCCGTTCTCGACCTCCGTCATTTTCGGCTGGCGCAAGGTCGACGGCATGCATCCCGCCGATCGACCGGTCGATTGCTACGAGCCGGTAGGCGAATCGCCGGCAAATGCCACCGCGGGCTGCGGGGAGAGCGCCTTCGCGGAAATCGGCACCTCCGTCCTGAGGATCGCCCCGCCTGCCCCGGCCGCCGCTTTTGTCGGCGGCAAGGCGACGATGGCCTTCCCATTCGAATTCGCCAGCACCGTCTCGCCGCCTCCGAGCTTTGCGCTGGGGGCGACTTCGACGCTCCCGAAAGCGACTTTGACGCTGTCGAGCCCCAGCTACGCGGTCGCGGCGCTCGATTCCACCACCCACCGTGCCCCCGCCGAGTCGCGGAGCGTCACGGTGGCGGTGCCGAAGAGCGCCAAGCCCGGCACCTACGACGTGACCGTCTCCGCGACCGCCCCCCAGGGTGGGGTCGTCTCCCAGGTCGCGAAGCTGAAGGTGACGAAGCCGAAGTTGAAGCTCGGCGGCGTCAAGCTGAACAAGTCGAAAGGCACCGCGAGCCTTGCGGTCAAGGTCCCGAGCGCCGGAACCCTGACCGTCTCCGGTAGGGACGTCGTCAAGGTCAAGAAGAAGGCCAAAAAGGCAAAGAAGCTGACGATCACGATCCGGGCGAAGGGCGAGACCAAGGCCGAGCTCAAGGAACTCGAGAAGGCCAAGCTGAAGGCGAAGGTCAGATTCAAGCCCGCCTCCGGGATCGCCGTGAAGAAGACGAAGATCGTCAAGCTGGCCGTCCGCCCCTGAGGGCGATAGGGTCGGCATGACACCGACCGGAGGAGTTTTCTTGTCCCGTTTACGCCGTCCTGCCAAGCCCTTGATCGTCCTCGCTGCCCTAATGGCGATGGCACTCGTCTTCAGCGCCTGCGCGTTCCTCAAGGAAGGAAGCCTCTCGCTGTCCCAGGGGGGTGGGATCGGCTCCGTTCGGGTTCACTTCGCGCTTTGCACCGAACCCAAACCGGATTGCAGCCCTAACGAAGAAACGGAAGAAGTGCAGTACCTGCTCGGCATCGCGGTGCCACCGGGATCCGCCCCGCCCGCCACCGTTACGGCAGCCCCGGTCGGCGCCGGCAGCCCCCTTGTTTTCACGCGCAGCGACGAAGTCGCGACGGAGATCGCCGCCGCCTCGGCGAACCTGAAGAAAATCGCAGAAGAAAAAGGCGAAGGCGACAAAGCCCCGCCCGTCTGGCCGCCGGCCGGCCTCCAGGGCGTCGGCTACATCTCGAATGCCCAGCTGGAACAGGAAGGCGTCCAGACGGAATGGAACGTCGACGCCGACTTTGGCCTGCCGGTAGCGGCCGATGGGAGCCCCTTCCCGGGCCCCTTCGTGACCGGCCTCGCCTTTGGGTCCCGCGAAGTAAGCCCGGCGCAGCCGGCGAATCGCCCGGTGCACTGCTGGCGCTTCGAAGCCGAACCGCAGGAAAGCGAAGCCTTCTGCGCCGGCACCGTGATGGAAGGTCAGATCGGCACCGCGGACCTGAAAATCGCGGTTCCGCCTCCGACCTCGGTCTTCCTCGGCGGCAAGGCGAAGATCGCTTTCCCGTTCAACTTCGCCACGACCACCTCGCCGTCCCCCAGCTTCGCCCTTGCGGCGACCTCGACCCTGCCGAAGGGGAAGCTGTCGCTGTCGAGCCCGACCTTTACCCCAGGGGCGATCGACCCGACCACCCATCGTGCCCCGACGGCTAACCAGACGGCGATGCTGACGGTGCCCAAGAAGGCCAAGCCCGGCACCTATGAAGTCACCGTGACCGCCACGACGCCCCAGGGCGGCACCGCCTCTCAGGTCGCGAAAGTGAAGGTCGTCAAGCCGAAGCTGAAGCTCGCCGGCGTCAAGCTGAACAAGGCCAACGGCACCGCGACCCTGACGGTCAAGGTCCCCGGCGCCGGCACCCTGACGGTCACCGGCAACGGCATCGTCAAGGCGAAGAAGAAGGCCAAGAAGGCGAAGAAGCTGAAGATCACCGTCAAGGCGAAGGGTTCGACCAAGGCGCAGCTGGAAGCGACCGGCAAAGCCAAGGTCAAGGCGAAGCTCAGCTTCAAGCCGAAGTCCGGCATCTCGGCGAAGAAGTCCACGAGCATCACCCTGAAACAGAGCTGACGACCGCGAGCGCTGCTTGGCCCCGCCAGGCGGCGCTCGTTAGGATCAGAGCCCTGGGGCACTGGCCAAACTGGCTAAGGCACCGGTCTCCAAAACCGGCGATTCTAGGTTCGAGTCCTAGGTGCCCCGTGTCGGATTTCCCGTTGTAGAGCCAGATATCTGGCCGATTTGCAGCGGTTAAGGCACACGGTTTAGGAACCAGCGATTGGTTCCCCCGGACCCGGATTTCTTGCCTGGAGAGAATCTTTCTTAGACCTCCCGTTCCCCCGCCGTTCCCCCGGGACCGTCTGCAGGGGTCGCGCAGGAGGCGTCATCGAGGTCATGGGCGCCATCTACGACCTCCATGAAGACCTCCTCGATTCGTGGGTTCTTGGTGTCTTCGTTGAAACGGACCGCGTAGGCGTGCCCAGCGTTTAGGTGGATGTCGCGCTCGGCGAAGACCCAGCCGACCTCTTGGTAATAGGGGCTGCTTCGCGACTCGACGGAGTAGCGGTAGGCATTGAGTCGCTGGACGGGTTCGAATTGACCCTTGTGGACGTGGATCGTGACCCGCTGGCCTTCCATCCTCACGCTGCCGGGAACCAACCTCTTGGGGCTCTTTTTTCGGCGGAGCTTTGCCGGGGCGATGCTGGGATGGCTGGCAGCCTTTGCAGACGCCCGGGCTAGCTTGTCAACCGCCCTGTTGTGCGGGTTCTTGCTGTGACCCTTTACCTTGCGGATCTCGAAGCGCTTGCCAATTCGCCTCTCAAGCCGGATCAGCTCTTTCCACTCCTTTGCGTTTTTAACTGGCGGCCCGTCCTTGGTCATCCATTTGTTCCGGGGCCAGAAGCCTTTCGCAGCCGGGTGGCCGTCGACCATGTACATGGCGTCGCTGTAGACGACGATCTTGTTGTAGAGCTCCCGGGGTACGAGCGGGCTCTGGCGCGCCAGGAGGCGAAGCGCCTCGATGACGGCTTTGAGCTCCATAAGCGGGACGCTGACGTCGTAGTAGCCCGGCGGGCTGTGGTCGTAGAATTCCTCATCGCCCTCCGGGTTGGTCCAGACCAGGCGGATGCCGATTCCGCCCTGCCGGCGCGGCTTCGAGAACATCGAGCCGTCCGTGTAGACGGTCACTGCGTCTTCGTCATGTATCTCCATTGCGTCTCCTAGCTAGTCCTCAGGTTGCTGCTCGCCTCCTGCCGGAGCCGAATAGGGACGAGGCTCTTAGAGGTTTCAGGCGTTGGTGATGTCGCATGGCTCAAGATCGAGAGGCTCGAGATCCCCATTTCGCCAGACGTAGACCACCAGCGAATCCAGAGCGACCGTACGGTGGTCATTGCCGCTTCTCCAGCCTCGACCAACGATGAGTGAGAGCGGTTCTCGAGCACGAAAGTCCGGATCCTCGGCGATCTGCTTGGCGGCTTTCCGGTCGGTCCAACTGGGTCGCGGCGACGCGAAAGGATGGGTGTGCCAGTCGCCTATGTAGGCCACACATCGACTGCTCTCGCGATAGATCCGACGACCCTGCCCGACTTGCCACTCGTAATCCGGTTCAAACGAAAAGAAGCCATGTTTGGCATTCGGACCCGGGCCAAGAACTCTGGCGATCACAGCGTCCCTTCCATCCCGCCAGCCGAGAAGTGCGCCCCCCGTCTCTCGTAGTCGCCAGCGCCTTGCCTCGGCCCACATCTCGGCTAAAGCCGATTCATTTATCCAGCATCTCGGCCGCATACGGAGCATTCCTCGTTCGGTGGCAGCTTCTCTGCCGCGAACCGGGCGGACTCCTTGTCCTCGGGTGGGCGGCGGAAATTGGCGACAGCGTGGTCCCATTCAGGTCTGGGGTAATCATCCCCCGGCAGGAGAGCCTGAACCGCCAACCGTGCCGCCATCGCCGCCGTCTCGGCAGCATCGAAGCCCGCTCCGCCGACGGTCGGATGGCTGCAGCCTTGGACCGAAATTGGAGTCTCGTCCGGACCCGCATCCCCCAGCAATAGCTTCCTGTCCCGTTGACCTTTCTGAAAGCAGGTCATGCACATGGTCTGGGTTGGAATCAGCCGAACGACCTCGCCGGCCCATGACCCGTTAGTCAGCCAACAGCTTACGATCGGTTTCCTCTGTTCCCAGGCGACCCGCCCAACAAGATGCTCTATCTGGTGGATGCCGGTCGTCTCGACAACTATGTCGGCTTCGTCGACCAGTTGTTCTAGGGATGCCAACGGAGTATGACCTGGGTGGATGTCTCCGAACTGGACATAGGCCGCTTCAGCTGAACAGAAGGGATTAGCCCGCTGGCAGGCGAGGGCAATGGCGTACGCCTTTAGAACCCCTGCCCACTCAACACCGAGAGCGTGGCGGACGGAGTTATTGACCTCCATGCGGTCGAAGTCGACGATCTTGAGGGTTCCCACATTCGCTCGGCCGAGGTGGAGGGCCACGTCGCCACCCAGGGATCCTGCCCCGATGATCAGTGCCCGTTTATCTCCTAGGCCAGCTAGGTCGGGAATACGTCGAAGTCGCTCTTCTTCCGATAGCTCCTGGGTGTGAAGAAGACGGGCTTTGTCGAGATGTACGTCTAGGAAAAACCACGTGTCCTTCGTCTCGCCAGTGGCGCTGCGTTCCTCTGGGAATACAAGGCCTACGAGGTGCCGAGTCGCAGCTCGTTTCCGCCGCTTATTCCGCTTCTTTGGAGGCAGGGGCGGAGGCTTCGTTGGCAATAGCTCCGCATGCTCCGCTTCAACCCAGATTTTGAGCTCCTCACCGGTGGGGCCGGGGAGCGGGTCGGGTAGCTGATCAAGCCGCTTCCATCTCCCACCTAAGGAAGCCTTGAGGGGAAGTAGCCCTACCAGCTGTTCGGTGGCCTCAGTGTTGTCGACTTGAGTTAGGAGGAATCGACCGCCATCGAATTCTCTAAGAGCAAATCTTCCTGAGCCGCCGCTGGGGGATGCCAGTTCACCGGGGACGATGACAACGGTGTTGGGCTCGTAGCGGAAGTAGGCACTTACCGGCTCAGGCATCGGCGCCTCGTGTTCCCGGACGACGTCTTCTCCGGCTTCCGAATTCGCCAGCAGCGTCAGCAGCTGGAAATGGATGAGGTCGGCCGCTCCCCAGCTATACGGGGTCCAGGACTCAATCGGGTGGTCGAGGAGGCAGAAGTCGCCTTGAAACGGCTGCTGATGTCGACTCAGTACAGGCTCCGAGCGAACATGAGGAGGCAGCTCCGGATACTCGCTCGGGTAGATGACTTTGATCTCGAGCGGTTCGCCCCGGAATTGGACCTCCGTGTCAACGGCTAGATAGCCCTGCTCAAGAAGCTCTGGATCCTCTCGCCAGGGGAACTGATGCGCTTCGAAACGCGCTTCCTCTTCTGCCTTGAGATCAGGCCACCGCTCGAACCACGGCTGATTCAACCGTGGCGGCGCGGCTTGCCGTGATCTGGCGGTTGAGGCGGTCCCGGTTTCGGATCGGGTGGACCTTTGGGATCCGGTTTTGAGTCCGGCGGTCCGGGCGGCTCATGGGGCGGGCCTTTCGGGTTGTCTTTTCCTGGGTCGTTCGGCATCGTGAATCACTCCTTGCGCTGAAAAGTTTGCTGTTAAACGCTAGCGGCGTTCGCAGACGGAGCCTGTGCGTTCTCGAACAAAAGATGTTCATGCCCATTGGAACAACTTTGTCCTCCGTCCTCCTTCGAGGCCGCAGGCTCCCTCGCTTCGTCGTCGCTTCTAGACCGCTGAACGTCCCCGTGGTCCCAGTTTCAACGCGGCTGGCGTAATCTTGAGGAGCGACATGGCAGACGCAAAAGAAATCGAGTTGGTCTTCGAGCCACAGGATGAGGGGGGCTTCCATGTCTATGCCCCCGATCTTCCGGGCCTGCATTCGCAGGGGGAGAGCTTTGAGGAGGCGATGGCGAATGCCAACGAGGCCGTGGCTCTCTATGTCGAGGGGCTGCGTGAAGACGGCGAGCCTCTCGACAGCGGCGTAATTCGCCGCAGGATTCCTGTTCCAGCGTGAGTCCACGCCAGCCGGTTGTCTCCGGCGAGAGCCTGATCAAGGCGCTCGGCAAGGAGGGCTGGACCGTCGTGCGTCAGCGCGGTAGCCACGTCCGGCTGAAGAAGCCGGGGCGTCGAATGGCTCTTGTTGTTCCGCTGCACCGGGAGCTGAAGCGCGGCACTCTTGCCGGCATCTTGCGCGATGCCGACCTGAGCGCTGAGGATCTGCGCTCACTTCTCTAACGGATCTGGATTTCGTTCCGCGCCCGTTCCCCCCGGCGTTCCCCCGGGGCGGTCCGCCTCTTGTTCTTCCCGGTGCAAAGCCAGATGCTCAGAAGAAGCACCGGTCTCCAAAACCGGCGATTCTAGGTTCGAGTCCTAGGTGCCCCGCTCAAGCCCGCTTGCAGAGCCAAAAGTCGGAAGTGCTTGCCGACTTAAGGCACCGGTCTAATTTTGAGAAATACGTCCGCAATTTGCGGGTTTCTAGCTCTAAAATCGGTCCGTTCTGAACCTCTCGTTCCCCCGCCGTTCCCTCGGGGGATCTTCCTGGGTAGCTCGATGTGGAACTCTGTCCCCGCCGTAAGTCGTCCGTCAACGCGGCAGTCGCGTCCGCTTGACGAAGACCGGATGCCGACACGCCGTCGTCGTCCCATTGCACCGGGAACCCCGTCGCGGCACCTTCGCGGCATTCTGCGCGAGGCCCGACCTCATCTGCGGCGTCTGCTCGACTGAGCGGCTGGGGCGAATGCCTCAAGGAGAGCGAACCCTCGAACTGACGACCTCCTGGGTGCGATGCACGGAGGTCCGCTCAAAGCAGAGCGCGAAAACCCGCTCATTTCCAGCGCCTTTGCACTACCGCCTAAAAGCTCATGATCACCAGATATGCAGGGATATGCGCCGATATGCAGCGAGTCAGGCACTTCTGGCGAGAAGTGCCTGAAATGAAAGAAGGCGGTTGGAAACGTCGTCTTGCATCCAAAAGGAGAGGGGTTGCGCGAGGGCTCCCCAAAGAAACCGGCAGACCTTTGCTAGCGGGCGAGCATTTTGGCGGCGCCTGATCGCCTCTGCGGAGCGGAGGACATCTAGCCACTCCCCGCGAGGAGTGGCCTCCGAACTACAAGGGTCGCGCTCGTTCGACCCGCAAAACGTTCCCGAACAACGCAAGGTATCCAGAGCATCATCTAGGGTTGACTTGCAGTCATTACGAGTGGCGCGGGAGCCAAGTAGGGGAACGTGACGGCGGAATCCATTGTCAGGAGTACCTGCCCAAACCAGGGGCGGAACTGATGGCTGTTTCGGCCAACGGCGGGAAGAGTCGCTTCCTCACGACCGATTTTCGTGTGGCACAGATCGTCCGGAAACGCATGCGGACGACTCGCAAGGAGGTAGCAGCCGCAGCCTATCTCGGGGATGTGAGCGACCCGATCAAGAGACTCATCGCCGCCGGAATCGTCTCTTCGCACAATCCCAATCGTGCGGCTGGCACCGCGCTCGCCAGGGCGAGTGGTCGCCCTACGCACTGGCTTACCCTTTCGCGTGAGCTCGGCTTCCTAATTGGCATCGACATCGCTCACGGCAAGGTCTCGGTCACCGTCACCCGCGCGGACTTCGAGCGTGTCTTCGAGGAGGCTCCGCTCACTCGCTCAGTGCCCCGTTTGGACGAGGAGCCCGCCGCCGCTCTCGATGCAGCGGCGGACCTGGTCCGCGAGGCGGTCGCTGCGGCGGCCGATTCCGACGGTCTGACTGCCGATCGCGTAATCGGGATCGGCGTCGGCCTGCCTGCCCCCGTCAACCGCGCCACTAAGACGATTGGGGCCGAGATGCACATCCTTTCCTCTTGGAGCAACCTCAAGCCAGTCGACGAGTTGCGCAACCGTTTCGCCGACCTCCTTCCGGATGTCGAGATTGAGGTTGACAATGACGCAAGCCTAGGCGCTCTCGGTGTCCACAGCTATGAGACCCTCAGCTTCGATCCGACCAATCCAGAGGCATCGCCGCCTCCACGCGACCTCATCTATGTCCGCGTCACCGACGGAATCGGCGCCGGTGTCGTAATCAAGGGAAAGCTCGTTGGCGGCGGCTCGGGCGTGGCAGGGGAGATCGGTCATGTCAAGGTCGATGATCGAGGTCGTTTCTGCCATCGCTGCGGGCAGCGCGGTTGCGTGGAGACGAAGTCGAGCGAGCGGGCGGTGATCGAAGAGGTGGCGCAGACTGTCTTCGACAAGCGTCGCGAGGAAGTGAGTATCGAAGAAGTGGTGGATCGCGATCATCCGGCCTGCCGGCGTGCCATGCAGGAGGCAGGTATGCACCTGGGCCTCGCTCTCGCCCATGCCCGCACCCTTCTTGATCCCACCTGCATCTACCTGGGCGGCGCGCTGACCGAGTCGCAGCGTTACTTCATGCCAGGAGTGAAGACCGGCTTGATCAGCAACTCAATCGATTCGGGCCGCGCCCAGAGCATGATCCGCATCGCCCCGCCGGGCCTGCGCAGGAACCGCCCCGATCTCGACTCCCCTGAGCTACTGGGGGCGATTGCAAAAGTCCTGCATCGCTGCGGCGATGAATACATCAAGCGTCGCATGGTCATCGCCGAAGCATCCTCCTGAGAATTTCGACGGCCAAGCGGGCTAGATAGCTGCATTTTCTGCCTCACGACCATTATCTCCAGCCACTTCCGGGGGAGTTAACTGGCTCGCGTGGCTATCGAGAAATTCGTCCTCTCCCAAATCTCAAGGTGTGCTTTTTATGCCTGACTGCATTTCGTCTTCACGCAAGGGAGAAGTCAGAAGATGCCATCACACCATCGCCACCACGCTCATTCAAATTCGCCGCACGGCGGCCCGGGTCAGGCCCAGTGGATCTACAGCGCTGAGGAAAGTTTGGCCGTGACCGAGATTGGCAAGCTCCTTGTGCACTTCGGTGAATCCCTCATCACCTCGCGCCGCATAGCTCTGCGCAGGGACGTCGATGTGACCCCACCCGACCCCTGTCCGATGCTAGTCCGCTTCGAGCTCACGCCAAAAGGTCACAAGCTGCTCAAACTAGAGCTCAAATGGGGGGAGGAGTTCACCTCCAATGGCGGCGATTCGCTGGCCGCGCTTATCGTGGATGAGCCCGATACGCCCTCCGTGGAATCGGCAAACACTGACGGCGGAGAGGTGGTCTGATGGGAACCATTGCAACCTCACTGCCCCGGCCAGCACCGGGTTTGCTCAGGTTGTTGGTACCGCGCACCCGGGGCCTTGCTCAGCTTTCCCGGCGCATCGGCGAGCTCTGCCGTCGCGAAGCACTCAGCGAGGGTCAGTTGACTGCACTACTGACCCCAGTCGCAGGGGTCGAAGTCGGCCGCCTCCGTTTGGCCCTTGCCAAGGTCCTCGTCGGAGAGGTCCCCGGCGATCGTGTCGCCCTCCTCGCTCTCGCTCGCCAGTTCGAAGAGCGCTTCGCCCATGCTCTGCACCCTGAGCGAGTCACGACCCCATTTGCCCGTTTCGCTGACCGCTCCGCCCAGCTTGTCGGCGCACTGCTTGCGACTGGATGCATCTACGTGGTCGCCGGCGGGCTCCTTGCGGGCGAGAGTAGAACTCTTCCCTCGCTACCGGGGCTCGCTTCGCTGCTTGCCTTCCTAGCGGCCCTGGGTCTTCTCGGTCTCTTCGAGGCCATGCACACTGCCGCCACCCAGCTCCACCTCGCCGACCTCAGCGGTTTGCGCGAGAGTCATCCGCGGGCGTGGGCTCTCCATTCACACATTCAATCTCCGGCTGGGATCAACCGCTTTCTCGCTGGACGTCAGATCGTTGTTGTTGTCGTCGTCTTCTGCGTCGCCGCTCTCACTGCTTTCCCCGATATGAGGCACCTTCCCTTCACTGAAGTACCGGTGCCCTCCCAGCTTGCGATTCCCATCGACCTCGGCATCCCGGGTGCCCTCGTCGTCCTCTGGTTCGCTCAGCTCTCACCCCAGTTCTATGCCACCCGCCACGCCCTCGATCTGATGAACACCTGGCCCGCCTCCGCCGCTCTGCGAATCGCTTTTGCACTACAGAGTGTCGGCATCTCGAGGCCGGTCGACGGAGCTGCATGCGCCCACTCGACCGCCGAGCGCATTCCGCTCTCGCGGCCCCTGCGATGGCTGCAGGATGCCGAGGAGGTCGATGGAGACGGTGCCCTCAGCGTCGTCCGCGAGCTGCATTGTGGCCCCGACCACACGGATCTACGCGCCACCTCGACTACCTCGATCCACCGTTCGGGACGGCCCCCGCTGACGGAGTCCACCCTGCTGCTCCCGACGCCGCCCAGTCGACTCGTGATCGATGCCGAGCTCCTCGGAACGGAGGGTCCCCCGCGACAGTTGGCGCCGACCGACTACGAGGAAGTCGAGGTATGGGCCGAGGGCGAGCGGCGGTTGATCAAGGTTCTGAAGCCCGCAGTTGGCAGCTTTCGCGCCGGCGAGATCGTCCGAGCTGCCATCGAGGCGCACTACGATGGCCCGCTCTACCGCGATTCGCTGCTGCTCGAGCGCCCGGTCCGCTTTCTCGGGTGGACCCTTTCGCTGAGCGAGGAGGTCCTTCATTTCGGTCCGGTGCGGGTCTCTGGCTACCGCTTCGGGCCTGACGGCGTCGACTTCGGCCTCGCACCCCAAGTGCATCTGCTCGAGCCCGACCACTCCGAAGGTGCACCACCCACCGTGACGTTCACCCTCGACTTCCCTCCGCCCAACACTCTCTACGTCTTCGAGTGGGAGGCGAGCTGGCGATGAGCAACAAGGCTCACAGGAGCCCAACTCCAATCAAGAGCATGCCAGCCAGGCTTTGGCTGCGCCTCTGGCGCGAGTTCTCCGATGCTGACCGCCATCGGCTACGCGCAGCGTTCGCTGCGATGCTTGTAGCCAGCGGGATCACGGCTGTGATGCCCGTCTTGATCGGCGGGCTCGTGGACGCTAACGTCAACCAAGGCACGGTCACCTTCAGCGGTTCAATCGGGCTGCTCGGCGTGATTGCGGGAATAGTCATTCTCGCCCAGATCCTGCAGGTGATCCGCCGGCAGCTGGTCGAGAGTGTCGCCACCGGCTTTGAGCGTGATAGCCGCGTGCGTGCTTACCACCGTCTACTGCGTCTCGACCTCGGTGAGTTCCGCAAGGATCGCGACGGCTCCGTCTATGGGCGGGCAAACCGCAGCATCGAGGGCGCGGTCAAGCTCGTAAAGCTCGGCGCCCTTGATCTCCTCCCCGCTGTCACTCTCGCTGCCGCGGCCTTGCTCGTCGCCTTCATCAACGAACCGCTCGTCGGTTTGGCGATGGCCGGGGTCGTTCCCACCGGCTTTGCTCTCGTCTACTTCCAGGTTCGAAGCCAAGCAGGGATCCGTGAAGAAGTTCGCGATCACAAGGACGAGATCGATGGGCAGGTAATGGAGCTCCTGCCCGCCCTTGACACGATCCGCTCCACTGGTTCGGAAGCCCACTTCCTAGGTCGGGTGGAGTCAGCTTGTGGTGATCTACGGGAGACCGAGATGCGCCACCACCGCGCGATGTCACTTTTCGACTCTGCCAAGTCAATCAACGAGGGCATCTGGCTAGTCGTCGTGCTTTGTGTCGCCATCGCCCTTGCCGCTGGCGGTCAGAGCAGCGCTGGCGAGATCACCGCCTATGTAATTCTCTTCGGCGCTGTTTTAACGCCGCTGCGCGACCTTCACCGAATCCTCGACGAGGCGTCCGAGGCAGCGCTTCAGACGCGCGATCTCTTTGATCTGTTCGACGCCCCTACGGACCTCAGCTACCGGACCGAGCCTCGCCAGACCCCGGCCCGCGTCAACCCTCCGGTTCTTGAGATCAGCGGACTGTGCTTCACTCACGAGGGTAAGTCCGAGCCAACCCTTTGCGGCGTCGACCTGCGGCTCGAGGCGGGAGAACGAATCGGGCTAGTTGGCGAGAGCGGGTGTGGCAAGTCCACCCTGCTGCGGCTACTTGCTCGTCTCCATCACGGCCAATCTGGTCAGATCGAGCTGTTCGGCCGCGACCTGCGGGAAATCGAGCGCGCCCGCCTCGCCGAGCTCTTCGGGTACGTCTCCCAAGAGCCGAAGATTTTCCGCGGCAGCGTCCGCGACAACATTGCCCTGGGCCTTGATGTCTCGGAGTCGGAGATTGTTTCGGCTACCACCCGCGCTCATATTCACGAGACGATCTTGGCGATGCCCAATGGCTACGAGACGGTGATTGCCCAACGTGGCGACTCGGTCTCCGGCGGGCAGCGCCAGCGCATTTGTCTCGCCCGCATCCTTCTGCGCCAACCGAAACTGCTCCTACTCGACGAGCCCACTTCGGCACTCGATAACACCTCCGAGCGCGCGATCCAGGCGGCGATCGACGACCTAGAGGACGTTGCAATGCTGATCGTCGCCCACCGCCTATCAACGCTGCGGAACACTGATCGCATCCTTGTACTCGCAGGCGGCAAGGTGATTGAAGAGGGACATTATTCAGACCTCGACTCTGCCGGAGGCCGTTTCGCTGCGATGCTGGCAGCCGAGCACCCGACTGATGCATCGAGACTTTCGGTATCCCCGGCCTAGCCGCAACCGGGACGAAAGCTAGTCCGGCTGCAGTGGTCGCATGTTTACCTAACGCCTCTTATCGGGAGGTGCGTCGGGGGGCCGCGCTGACCTCTTGCTTGCGCGCGGACGTCGGCGGCGACGGATCGCTCAGCGAGTCGCGAACTCGGCGAGGAGATCGGGGTTTTCGGCGGGCGCCGCGAAGTCGACCTCGAGCGTGCGACCGAGGGCTCTGGCGAGGTTGGCGAGCTGTCCCAGCGTCGGGTTTGCGCGGCCCCCCTCGAGCTTCTGCACGTAGGACGGTGAGACTCCGAGCTCGGCGGCAAGGGCGGCCTGAGTCAGCCCTTCCTCGTGGCGCGCCCGGCGCAGGCGCTCCCCGAAAAGCTTTGCGTCGAGGGCCGAGATCGCGGTGCGGGGCATCGCCTCAGTGGGCGAACTCGGCCGTTTCGGCGCTGCTCTCGGTGACGAGCTCAGCGATCGGGTCCCGGCGCGCAGCTTCCATGGTCTCGGTCGCGTCCTCGACCGAGACGGCGAGATCGCCGGCGCGCAGCTCGAATGGAAGCAGCCGCGCCCAGCGCAGCGGGTCATCCTCGCTCTGCAGGCGCTCCCCGTTCTCCGGGTCGATCGCCGGGATCGTCGCGATCGCCTGGGTGCGATCGCCGGCCTCGGGGTGGATGCCATGCTCGTCGACCCTGAACTGGGCGAGCAGGTGGGGCCGATCGCCATCTCCGGTGCGGAGGATCTGGTTGATGATTACGCGCAGCATCGTCGCCTCGCTTTCCATGGTCGCCTCGCTTTCCATGGCACTAAGGCTACACAACCCAAAGGGTTGGGTCAAGGCGTCTACCAGTCGCCCGCCTCGATCACCCGGCCGCTTGAGAGCATCCGCTCCACGCGCGCGGCCAAGGCGTCGGCCTGCCCCGGTTCAAGGATGTCGCGCAGGCCGATTAAGTCCTCGCGCTCGAGCTTCTGCAGGGCGGCTCTCTCAGATGGTTGCAGCGCGGCCCCGCCGGCTCCGTGGCGTCGGTCAAGGAACACGCTTGCATTGAGCGGATCACCAGGGCGGGCAAAGGCGAACCCGTGGTCGATCAGTCCGAGGCGTCGCGCGGCGGCGTCCCAGCGGTACTGGGCGATGTGGCGATCCTGCTGGGCGATCAGCGCGTCGAAGAAGGCGGCCGGATCGGTGAGGCCTGGGTCGTCCAGAGGCGCGGGATCGGCCGACCGGCCCGGTTGTTCGGACGCCAGCGAGCCCCAGCCATCGACGATCCTGGGATAGCGAAGCCGGCTTGCGTCGTCGGCCGGGTGAAAGCGCAGAACCGTCGTCGGCACCAGGCTGTCGTAGGGAGAACCGAGGAAGCGAGCCAGGCGCCAGGCAGCGCACTCGTTGATCGCGACGGTCAAGCTGTCGTGCCCGTAGCGTTTGGCTTGGTCGCCGTTGACGCCGAGCAGCGGCTTGTGGAAGGCCCGGACCCCCGATGCCAAGTCAGCGACGTTGGTCGAGTTGAGGTTCTCGTAGGTGGAAGGAGCGGGGTAGTAGGCGGCGACGTCGTTGCGCAGAAGCCGGTCCTCGAGCGGGTGGGGGGAGGTCGCCTGAGTAAGTAGCAGGACGCCGATGCGGCGTAGTTCCGGCACCCGCTAAGCATAGTGCTAAATACTTGACACGCTTCGTTCGTTGTGTTCGGATGACATCGATGTGTGGGGTGGGCGCCAGTAGAGGAGTGTCATGACCGATCCGGAATTCATTCGCATGGTGAGGGCGGGAGCGGCGGTCCTGCTCGGCGCCGCGTGGGGGCTCGCCGTTGCGATTGGCGTCGTCTACAGCTTCGTGGGCGGGGGCGACCCCGAGTGGATCGGCTCCGACGGCATGACCTACTTCATGCCGGGCCTGACCGCGCTGGTAGGCGGGGTGGTGGCGACGGCGTTCGGCGTGCCCACTCCGAAAGACACTCCGCCCGGTCCCACCGAGCGTCTCTCGAACCTCGTGGCCGGCGAACCCGTAGGGAAGGCCGACGGCATCCGGCGCTGGGTGGGGCGCGGTTACATCCTCGTCTACCTGCTCCTCGGCGCGCTCGCGGCCTTCACGTGGGTGATCAAGGGCGGCGACACCGTGAGCTTCGTGCGGACGCTGGCACCTGCCTGGGGCGGCCTGATCTTGCCGATCGCCGCCTCCTTTTTCAGCGAGCCCTGAGCATTCTCGGATCCGGCCCGCCGATCCGGCGGACCGGGATGCGCCTGCCTATGGCCTCATTGGACCGCGACCAAATGCAAAGCCGGGGACCCAAATGATCGACCTTGTGGACTGCCACGGGTGACTCAGCCTAGGAACGGGCCCGGAAGACGCATGCTCCCGCCGGCTTCCCCGTCACCGCTTTGGCTTCCCGCCGAGGCCGAGGGGTCTCGATGATGCAGTCTCCATAAGAGCGGTTATCGGGCGTCCACGGACCCCGCACGCGCAGTGTCTGCGTGTTCCACGGCGTCATCTTCGCCATCCTTGTCTTCGGGAACGACATGCGCCTGAGCGAAGGCGACCCAAGAAGTTCGTCAGGCGTGCCTTGTACCTTTGCCGTTCGGGACCTTCTATCTGTATCGGACATCTGCAAGCGCAGGGAAGCCTCATGACTGACGCGATCGAGCTCAGCGAGCGGGACGCCGAGATACTCGAAACCCTTGTGGGGCTCTCCGGCGGTGAAACGGATTGGTTCTTCGAGATCCCCGTCGGCGCCGACCACATCCCGTCGCCGGCGTGGCCCGACTCGATTCTGTCCCCCAGCAGCAACGAGATCCGGTCTTTGGTCAACCGTGACCTCCTCGACATCGACAAGAGCGTCGCCCCGACTTGGCGCTTCTGGCCCTCCGCCCAGGCACGTGAGCGTTTCGCGGACGCGGTTGCCAAGGCTCTGACCGAAGCCCTCTCGGACCCCGACCAACGGCTGGCGGTCATCCTGAAAGCGACCGTCGACGCCTTCAACTCGGACCCCTCCGAGCCACTCCTCCTCCTGCGCACCAACTCCGTCGACATCGTTCGTCATTCCGGTTGGGCGATTCCGCCTGACGTCGTCCGACATCACGACCTCAGCCAACTCCAGGAACTGGGGCTCGTCGGCTGGGAGAGCGAGACCGAGTTTTGCCCGACGCCATCGGGCCGGATGGCGGTTAGCAATCCCGCCGCCCTGCTCAGTCAACGGGCCGAACAGACCGAAGACGAGGAGGAGCGCTCGAGGCTGCGTAGCTGGACCGAGAAGATCCGCGCCGGCGACATAGCGGTCAGCGCTACCAGCGGGCTCACTCTCGCGGCGATCCGGGCCCTGCTCGGGTTCTGAAGAGCACCGACATGTTCGGCTTCCGTGACGGAGGCGGGTCCGCCCTCCTCTCCCCGACCCGCCCCGCCACGTCACCGCCGACGCAGACCCGGAGCTAATTCGCGAAGCTCACCTCTTCCAGCTCGACCGGATCGGACGCAACATGGGGCTTGCCTTCCATCCGCAGCCCTCGCTCGAGCCTCCGACCGACGAGCGGATCGTGGTCCTCGGTCGCTTCGATACCAGGGCGAGACAGAGGGAGTTCGGACTGGAGCTCGGGGTCGAGGAGGCTCGCCATGTCCGGGTTGCATGGCTGATCGACCTCTACATCCCCGAGAGTCGCCGCAATCAAGGATTCGCGACCAGGCTGATGCGCGACCTGGTGAATCTCTGGGTCGAGGCCGGCGTCTCCGAAGCCCGTCTGACCGCGACTGCCGACGGGCTCGGAGCATATGAACGCTGGGGTTTCGTCGCCGACGACTCCCGTGACCGCCTCGATGTCGGCCTTCATCCGATGCGGCTGAAGCTCGCCTGACGCCTTTCCTTCCGTCGGGTCGGCGAGAGTACCGGAGCAGCCGTTGGGGTCAATCCCGCAATGTCCCCTGAGTTCTCAGTGGTGAGCGGCTCCAGATGGACACTTCTATCGAGAGTCAGTGGGCCATTCGGTACTAATGTCGAAGGCGGTCGAGGCGGGTTGTGTGTGGCCCTCGGCCTTTTGTTCTTTATTTAGCTATTCCGCGCGGAGGTAACCCACGTGAACGCCGACCAGTTGTCAGGGGGTTAAGTGAAGCTTCGTCGCGGACGCCACGGGCTGCATCTCTTCGATCGCGCCTCGGGAATCAACATTCTCTTCGACGAAGTCCCGGTGCCAGAAGTCGAATATCACCTCGCGCCCCGCTACGCCTCCTTCGCTCTCACCAACGCCTGTGAGCTGAAGTGCCCCTATTGCTATGCGCCTAAGTCTCCGGCACGGCTCGACGCTCACAAGGTCACCGCCTGGGCGGTCGAGCTGGCAGCGAACGGGTGCCTGGGCGTTGGCTTCGGCGGCGGCGAGCCGAGCGCGCACCCCGACTTCGCCGAGATCTGCGAACAGGTCAGCACCTCGACCGATCTCGCCGTGGGGGTGACCACCCACGGCCATCGCTTCGACGCCGAATTGGCCGAGCGCTTGCGCGGGCACCTCCACTTCATCCGCGTATCGGTCGACGGCGTCGGCCTGACCTACGAACGGCTGCGCGGCAGGTCCTTCGCCGATCTGGTGCACCGCCTGGAGACGATCGCCTCGGTTGCATCCTTCGGCCTCAACGTTGTCGTCAACGAGGAGACGCTCGGCGACCTCGACCGCGTCTATGAGCTCGCCGTCTCCAAGGGGGCGAGCGAGGTCCTCCTCCTGCCCGAGCAGCCGGTGGGGGAGCGCGGCGGGATCGGGGCGGGCACCGAAGCGGCGCTCGCGGAGTGGGTCGTGGCCGAGCGGCGTGAGATCCCCCTGACGATCTCCGAAGCGCGGATCCCCGACGGCATTCCGACGAGCGACCCGTTCGCAGGCGAGCCGCCACTCGAGGGGCACGCCCACGTCAACGCCTTTGGCATGCTGGCCGAGCACGCCTACGCAACCGACACGGTGGAGATCGGAGCCAGCCTGATCGATGCCCTGGAAGAGCTATCGAGAGGAGTCGCGGTTCGATGAAGATCTGGCGGGAGTACGGCTCAGAGCACTCCTACAGGTTGGTCCTGATCGGCCATTTCCAAAGCGAGGAGGCCGCGGCGGAGGTCGAGGGTCAGATCACCCGCCTCCAGGAGGAGGTGCCTGGTTTTCCGGAGGCCGACTGGGAGACCCGCACCGGGCGTTTCTCCGACGAGCTTTTGAACCTGCTCGAAGAGATCAAGGTCTGGGACCTGAGCCGGGCCGACGTGCAGGGCATGCTCTACGACTTCGCCGTCGAGCGCGACGGGGCCGAGATCCGCGTCACCGGCGATGACGGCGATATCCAGGGCTTCGTGAAGCTGATGATCGGTCGCTCGGCCCGGGTCGAGATCTACTCCGCCCACAACTGGACCGACGAGGGTGAGCCCGTCGCTCGGGATGCCACGGAGCCCGACGAGGCCGAGAACGGCGAGCCCCACGCAGAGGCCCGTGGCGAGGACTGAGCGCGCCGATGGCGGTTGCCTGGGACGCATTCGAAGGGCTCGAAGACTCGCCGGAGCGGAACTTCGAGCTCCTCTGGCGCGCGATCGTGCAGCGCAACTGGGGTGCTTACGGGACTCTGCGCTCGAGGCGAAATCAGCCTGGCGTCGAGTTCCACCTCGAGCTTCACACCGACTGCGATCTCGGCGAGGCCGGGCGCTGGTTCGGATGGCAGTGCCGCTGGTATCGGCTGAACGCTGATAACGGTTTCTCCGCCACTCAGAAAGAGAGCATCAAAGAGGCGATCGCCAAGACCCGCGAGCACGTCCCGGGGGTGTCCGACTTCGTCCTCTGCCTCAAGGAGCTGCCGAAGAAAAGCGACATCGAATGGTTCGAAGGACTTGCGCCGGAGGGGATGCGCGTGATGATCTGGGCCGAGGAGGAACTCGATACCCGGATGAGCGGGGCGGCCACGATCGTCCGCGAGGCTTACTTCGGTGAGCTGATCCTCGAGCGCCCGGGTCTTGCGATTGCGCGTGAGCGCAGCCTCGCCCCGGTGAAGGCCCGTTGGATGCCCGACCTGAATGTGAGGACCGAGGTCGAGGCGGAGCTGGAGGCTGCCCTTCTTCGGCCGGGCTCCGCCGAGATCCTGCGAGACCACGGCGAGCACCTCTGTGCTCACCTGGCGACGATCACGGGCTCGGACCTGCGCGTTGCCGGGGAGGACACTCTCACCGCGCTCAACAAGCTCTGCGAGGAGGCGAAACTGCTCGCGGAGCGCCTGCTGGAGATTACCGAGGGCATCGACGAGCGCAGGCCTAACCAGGCCCGCGAGCTGCTCGCCGAATCCGCCACGCCACAGATCGCTCTGCCGGAGGCCGAACGCGTGGCTCGCCGAATCCGTTGGCTGCGCTCGCCGGCATCGCTCGCCGTAACGGCGATGATCGAGGAGATCGACGCCGCCCTGCGCTCGTTGCGGGAACACAGGAAGCGCGCCGAGTCCGAGCTGCTGGCGGTGATTGGTGCCCCCGGGGCAGGTAAGAGCCACCTGTCGGCGCAGCTCACCCAGGAGAGCGGCGAGACGCCAGCGGGGGTCTTCATCAGGGGCTCAGAGCTCGCTGCGGGCGGGAACCTTGATCAGCTGGCTGCCGCGCTGCCGGGGCTGAGTCTTGAGGGCTTCGATCAGCTGCTCGCCGCTGTCGATGCTGCAGGTGCCCGCCTCGGCGCGCGGATCCCGGTCGTGATCGACGGCCTGAACGAGGCCGAGCGCCCGACCCGCTGGAAGGACATGCTCGCCGAGCTGGAGCCGATCCTCGGTGATTTTCCCAACGTACTCTTGATCGTCACCCTGCGCGAGACTGCCAGGGACCAGGTCCTGATCGAGCAGGCGAGCGAGATCGAGCTCGACTGGTCTGAGGCGGAGGTCGATGAGGCGGTTCGCGTCTACTTCGAGCACTTCAAGATCGATGCCGGCGGAACCGTGCTGCCCTTCGGCTACTTCCGTGAGCTGCTCTTCCTGCGCCTTTACTGCGAAGCGGTCAACCCCGAGGCAGTCGATCCGGTTGGGGTCGAGGGGCTCCCGGGAGACATGGTGGCCGTGTTCGAGCTCTACCGCGAGCGCGCCCTTGAGCGGATCGCCTCCGATCTGGACCTGCGTCCTGGACTCCCCGCCGAGCGCCTGGCCCTGATCGCCAAGAAGCTCTGGGATGAGAACCAGCGCTCGCTCCCCTTCGCAGAGATGCAGGCGACGATCAACGAGCCCGAGACCGAGTGGAACCGCAGCCTCGTCAAGGCCCTCGAGGACGCCGGGATTCTCTACCGCGGCGGGGAGGAGGGTTGGGAGCACCCGCCCAGCTCGGTCGTCTTCGACCGCTTCGCTGGCTTCCTGATCGCCGACGCCTTGATCGAAGGGCTCTCGATGTCAGAAGCCGAGGAGTTCCTGCGCTCCGAGGATCTCTGGGGGCGCCTGCTCGGCGAAGAGGCACAGGCACATCCACTCGGAGCGGATATCTACCTCGCTTTGGTCGGACTCGTCCCGCGCCGCTTCGGCGGCCGCAATCTCTGGGCATTCGCTCCTGAGGCCCGTCGACGGATGACGCTCGGCCAGACGATGGAACTGGCCTCGGAGTACCTCGACTCCGAGACGCTCGACCGCCTCGCCGAAATAATTCCCGACGCTCGAGAGGCTCAACCACGGAGGCGTCATCCTTTCGACCGCCTCTGGGAAGTCAGGGACGCTCCGCGCCACCGATTGAACGCTCGATTCTTCGACGGGGTCCTGCGCTCGATGCCCCTTGCCCAGCGAGACCGGCTCTTCTCGGAGTGGTCGCGCTCACGCCAGGACTCGATCCTCCAGCAAATCGAGAGGCTGCGCCGGGTGTGGGAGGCAGCCGGGCGACGCGATGACGCCGATGACCTCGACGCCCTGGCGATCAGCTGGCTGCTGACGAGCACCAGCCAGCGGCTCCGCGACCGCGCAACCCGCGCCCTGCAGCGCTACGGCGTTGGCGACCCCGGCCGCCTCTTCGATCTAACGCTTGGGACCCTCGAGCTGGACGATCCCTACGTCTACGAGCGCTGCCTGGCGGCCTGCTTCGGCGCCGCTGGCGAGCACCAGATGCCCGACCCCGGAGGCTCCTTCGAGCAAAGCCTCGCGGGCTTTCTCGAGGCGCTGCGCGATGCCTTCCTCGGGGCCTCGGCGACCCATCCGAGCTCCCATCAGCTTCTGCGCCAGTACGTCACGGTGCTCTTTGAGTTCGCCTCCGCCCTGCACCCCGCGGCCGTGCCAGAAGGGGTCGACCCCGCCGCTCTGGAGTTCGCTCCCGGACCAGAGCCCGCCCCCCTCGGCACCGAAAACGAGCCCGGCGAGGAGACCGACCACGCCTTCTACCCCGACTTTTCCAACTACACGGTCGGCTCCCTCTATCCCGACCGGTCGAACTACCAGTTCGATCACGCCGACTACCAGGCGGGGATGGCCGAGATCCGCGGCCGGGTCCTAGAGCTTGGATGGAGCCAGGAGGTCTTCGGGGAGATCGACCGCGAGATCGCCGACCTCGAGTACCGCGCGCCCCGCTTCCAACACCCGGGCCGCATCGAGCGCTACGGCAAGAAGTACAGCTTGATCGCCTTCCAGGAGCTCGCCGGTCGCCGCGCCGAAGCCGGCCTGCTCGAGGAGGATTTCTGGTGGACGGGCGGGCGCGGCGTCTACGTCGAGATCGACCCCGCCTTCCCCAACCCCGTTCCGCCCGCCGACGTCATCGTCCCTACCTGGGCCGACCCCGGGCCCGAGGACCCCGAGACCTGGTTTTGCGAGGGCACGGTCGAGATCCCCGATTCGCTCCTGCGAGCCGAGTCGATCAACGGCCAGGAGGGCCCCTGGCTCCTGGTCGACGGCATGCTGAGGCACCGGCCCGAGCTCGGCGGACGGCGGGTCTTCGCCTTCTTCCGCGGCTTTCTGATCGACAGCGCCGACGCCGAGCCGCTGGTCGCGGGCCTGGCGGAGGCCCGCGACCACAGCGATCGGCTGATCGCGGCGAGCCCCGAGGCGAGGGGTGCCTTCAGCGGCGAAATCCCCTGGAGCGCGCGCTTCGCGCTCTCGGGCAGCGGCGAAAGGCCCGGGCCCTACCTCGAGCGGACTCAAGACCTGGGCAGGGAGGGGGGCTTCGAGATCGAGATCCTCGCCCACAGCTACGGCGAGGACTTCAGCCGCGAGGACGCCGAGAGGAGCCGCGGGGTGGTGCCTTCCCACGCCCTCGCCGATCGCCTCGGCCTCAGGAAGCGCTCGGCGAGCCTTGACCTCGTCGGCCTCGACGGGCGCACCGCGAGCCTCACTCTCGACGCCCCCGCCACCCACCTCGGTCACCTGACCTACATACGCGAGGGGCTGATCGCGCGCTACGGGGCAGGGCGCTCGTTCGTCCAGGTCGCCTACGGCGAGCGCGAGATCGACTTCGATCATCACGAACCGCCGGACTGGCTGCGCGAGCGCGGCTGGAGCTCGGCCCGCTGGCACCGGGCGACGATCCGCGAGCTGGCGGGCGGCGAGGCGTGATCGCCGCCGCGATCCCTCTCCACGGGTAGCAAGCAGAAGCGCAAACGCGAACGGAACAAGCGAAGCAGATCGGGACGCTGCTCGCGAAGGGCAAGCCCCTCGAGGAGATTGGCGAGACCCTGAACAGGAAGGGTGTCCTTCCGGCCCACGGTACGAACCGATGGACGGCCGCAATGGTGCGCAAGGCCTACGTGTCCTAGACCGAGGGTCGCGGGTTCGAATCCCCTTAGGCAAAAGCCCCGGAAGCGGGCGTTTCAGAAGCTCGGTCTACCTAATGCCAGTTATCGGGCGCTGGGAAGTCTCGACCGTGGTCAGAGAAGCAAATGCTCGAATGGGCCTCGGCCAGGCCGAACATCGCCATTTCGGTTCCGCCCTGGCGGGAGAATCGTCATGCCGGTGTCGAGGAAGGCGATCCGGCCTCTTTCGCCGTGGAGCCTGTGGTCGCCGTTCGTCGCTGATCGCAGCGCATCCGTCAGCAAGAGGAGGATCAACATGAGAGCACCCAGCCAGACAGGGCAAGGGGAGGGTCGGAGCGGACCGGCCAGGATCGAAGTCGAACCGAGGGGTCTCCGGAATGCCGTGATTCCGAGGCTGCTCTTCACCCGGGAGGAGGCGGCCCGCGCGTTGGGCATGAGCCTCAGTCACTTCCAGCGTCATGTTCAGCCCGAGCTGCGATGCGTCTGCTCGGGGCAACTGCGGCTGTATCGCCCACGGGATCTGGAGCGCTGGCTGGAGAGCGCCGTTCCAAGGGTGGTCGAGGATAGGCCGCTCGAACCGCGCAAGACCATGACGCTCGATGAAGTCAAGGATCGCTTCATCAGGGAGGCGCGGGAGGGTGTCGCCCTCAACAAATGGCGTCGTTCCTATAGGCCCCGCTCGGTCGAAGACCTGGAATCGCTCAATCAGCTGCCATTGGAGATGCGTTGGCGCTATCTCGACGCGGTGAGCCCCGGCGAAGTGCAGGCGTTGGTCGACGAGCTGATTCGCAGGCATCTATCCGCTTCGCGGATCCGCTCCGTCGTGAGTGCGCTTCGAGCGCTCTATAGGTTCGCCCGGGAGCGCGAACTGGCCACCCACGACCCGGCTCGAGAGGTGAAGCTGCCGCTCGACCAGCGGGTCGTCGAGCGCCGGGTTGTAGCTCCCGCCGAGTTTGCTCGCCTGCTGGGAGACCTCTGGAAACAGACGACCGAGGAGATCGATGTCGGCAAGGAGCGCGCACCGCGCGATGCGTTGAATGACGCGCTCCCGTATGCCCTCGCTGCCTACGGCACAGCCCGCGCCCAGGAGATCGAAGTGCTCGATTGGCGGCATGTAGACCTTCGCCTCGGCGGTGCCGAGCTGGCCGGAGACGAGGAAGGGCGTAAACCGGGGGGCTCCTGGAGGGTTATTCCCTTGGTGGCTCCCCTGCGGGTCTTGCTCCGCGAGGAGTGGCTGGCCCAAGGCAAGCCCAAGAGGGGCAAGGTCTGTCCACCTCAGCGCATCCGCACGAGCGGCAGGAGGTCGATGCGAGGCGTTCAGAGAAGGGTCCGCAAACGCTGGCAGGCCCACGGCCTGGAGCCGATCGGCCTCCAGGATGCACGGCACACCGCCGCCACCTGGCTCGACCACGCCGGCGTCTCGCCGAAGGTCTGCTCACAGATCATGGGTCACAAGACGCCCGAGTATCAGCCAGGGGCCGCTCGGATCACTCTGCAGCGCTACACCCACGTCCTCCCGGGAGAGTTGGAGCACGCCCGGGAGCGACTCGACAGGTTCATCGCTGAGCGGGACCCAGATTTTCGTCGCTCTCCCGTTCCCTCCGGCGTTCCCTCGAGTGGAAATCAACGCTAAGAATGGCTCTACAGAGAGGTATCCGGAGCTAAGGCACCGGTCTCCAAAACCGGCGATTCTAGGTTCGAGTCCTAGGTGCCCCGTCGTTCGCGGGCCGAGCTTTGTGGCTAGAGGGTACGGGGGACGTAGGTCTCGGCGACGCCGACGATGAGCAGGACGGCGAGGCTCAGGTAGACGGTGGCGACGGCGACCTTGGTCCTCGTCGGCACCGTGTGGAAAGCGCGGCTCTCCTCCGAGTTGCGGTTCTTGAAGCGGTGGTAGAGCTCTGGCCCGCCGAGGGCGAGGACGATCACGAGCATGAAGGGGCCGAGGAAGACGACGGTTGCGGCGACGGCGATGAGGATGCCGACGAGCCAGACCATCGGGCCGAGCACGGCCATCGCCCGCCCCCCGTCGAGCGGCAGGACCGGCATCAGGTTGATCAGGTTGATGAAGAAGCCGATGTAGGCGAGGGCGCGCCAGAGGTCGCTGCCGGTCGCCAGCCAGAGGGCGAGCGGGACGAGGGTCGCGGCGGTGCCGAGGACCGGGCCGGCCAGCCCGACTCGGGCCTCCGCCGCGGCGTCCTTGCCGAGGGACTTGGCCGAGATCACGGCGCCGAGGAAGGGGATGAAGATCGGGGCCGAGGCCTCGACGCCCTCCCGGCGCAGCTGGATCACGTGCCCCATCTCGTGGACGAAGAGCAGGAGGACGAAGCCGACCGCGAAGGGCCAGCCGAAGGCCAGGCCGTAGGCGAGGATCGAGACGAACATCGTCCCCAGCGTCGCCACCGACTTGACCTTGATCGCGGCCAGGAAGAAGAGCTTGGCCTTGCTCGCCAGGAGGCCGAGCGGGACCAGGATTCCGCCGAGTTTCTTCAGCAGCGACTGCCGGCGCTTCTTGTCCAGGTCCTCGGCCGACGGCGGCTCGGGCGCGATCAGCGGCTCCGGCGCCAGGACGGCGTTCGGCTCCAGCGCACCCGCCTCTTGCTTGCTCAACTCCATGCCAGGGACGATAGACCTCGACCGCTCTCGCCCAGGCTGACGGCGCCTCAATTGGTACGCCGCGGGTTGCGCTGCGGTAGCGGTTGTGGAAGGTTGCGAGCGCCGATGCTCAGCCGCCACCGACTGTTCGTAGCCGTTTGCGGCGCTCTGGCGGCGCTTTGCATCGCCCACGCAGCAGCGGCCGTCGCCGCTCCCGCCCCGACCGGGATCGGCTGGACCGTGATCGACCGCTACGGCGGCGACCCGGACGGGGACGGCAAGCTCGATGGCGCCGGTCCGCTCAACCCGCGGGCACTCGACGTCTTCGCGGTGCGGGTCCTGCCGACCAGGGCGGTCTGCCAGGAACTCGAGCGCGCTGCCTGGCGCGTCGACGGTTCTCCGGTGCGCCCGGTGCTGGAACCGGGGGAAAGCTGCGGCGCCGTGGTCCGGGTGCGGGGCGAGGGAGAACACAAGGTCAAGGTTCTGGCCCGCAACCGGGCGGAGGTGGCGAGGGTCACTGTCGACGACGAGCTGATCGTCGCCCTCGGCGACTCGGTCGCCTCGGGCGAGGGAAACCCCGAAGGCCGGGATCACCACTGGCTGGAGCGGTCCTGCCACCGCAGCGCCGCCGCCGGCTTCGAGCAGGCGGCCCGTCAGCTCGGCGAAGTCGACCGGCGCCACTCGGTCACCTTCGTCAGCCTCGCCTGCTCGGGCGCCCGCATCGACAAGGGCCTGCTCGGCCCCTACGCCGGTATCGCGCCCGAAAAGGGGGTCGAGCTCGCGCCCCAGGTCGAACGCCTGAAGACGATCGCCGAAGCCCGCGCCCGGGGGGAGGACGACGGCCCCGGGGTCGACGCGGTCCTGCTCAGCATCGGCGCCAACGACGTCCGCTTCTCCGACGTCGCCAAGCGCTGCGCCGCCTGGATCGACGACTGCTCCAAGGAGGTGAAAGAAGGGGTCGAACAAAGGCTCGGCACTCTCGAAGGCGGCTACGACGAACTCGGCGAAGCGCTGGCGGAAGCGGCGCCGGACGCGCCGGTCCTGATCAGCGAGTACTTCGACCCGACCCACGGTGAAAACGGGCACTTCTGCCCCGGCCCGCTGGCGACCAGCCGCGACGAGTCCCGCTGGGCCTACGAGCACCTGCTGCGCCCGCTCAACCTCGAAGTCGAAGCGGCGGCCGAGCGCAACGGCTGGCAGCGCGTCGGCGGGATCGCCGCCGACTTCCGCCAGCACGGCTACTGCGCCGCGAAGAAGCCCTGGGTCCGGACCCTGCCGGTAGCGCTCGAACTCGAGGATCCGGCGGGCACCCTGCATCCCAACGAAGAAGGCCACAAAGCGATCGCCAAACGGGTGGCGCGGCCGCTGGCGGCGGAGCTCGACTTCCAGACCCCGGCGGATCCGCCGGAAGCCGACGAAGGGGGCGGCCTGCCGAACATCCCGCCCTGGGCCCTCGTCGTGGTGCTGCTGCTGCTCGTCTGGCCGGCGGCGCGCGCCCTGTTCATCGCCCGCCCGACCTGGCCCGAAGACCCGGCGGGGGTGAAACCGGCCCCGCCGCAGATCAAAGGACGCCGGGTCCAGCTCTCGCTCCGCCACCTGCTGTTGATCGCGGCCGGGATCCTGATCGCTCTCGGCGCGATGCTGGTGCTCGCCGGCCTGGCCGGGCGGGCGATCCTCTGGCTGCGCTTCTGGTCGGCCCACCTGCCCGCCGACCAGGCGGTTCGCGCCGCCTCGGGCAGCGAACTCGTCTCCACCGGCGCCGCGGCGCTGGCGATCTTCGCCGGGCTTGGCCTCCTCGCCGCCGCCCTCGCCTGGCTCCTCGACGCCAAGGGGCGGGAGGTGCGGGCGACCCGGCGCGGCCTGATCGCGATCGGCCTGGCCGAGCTCCTCGCCGCGGTCTGGATCGGCGACTTCCGCCAAGAGCAGCAGTTGCAGCTGCTGCTCGGCCTGCTCGCCGCGGCGCTGTTCCTGCATTACCTCGTCGACCGCGGCCTGGAGTGGCGCCGGGCGCAGCGCCAGCGCTGGAGCCGCAGCGGGGGCACGGCCTCGCCCCTGAAGCAGGCGTGGGAAGGCCTCAAGGCGCGCGGCAAGGAGTTCGTCAACCGCGACGAAAGCGCGCTCCTGCGTCTCTGGAAACTTGTCCCGTTCGCGCTGCTCGCCGGGGCTCTCTACCTCTCGACCTGGACCGACGGCGCCGACCGCCGCCTGGCGCTGATCGCCTACGTCCTCGCCGCGATGGCGTTCGCCCTCCCGGGTGGGATCGCCGCTCGCGGCGTGCGCTGGGGCAAGCTCGACGACGCCGGCAAGGCCGCGCTGACGCTGCCGCGGATCGCTCTCGCCTCGACCGGCTTCGCCCTCGTCGTGATCTTCCTCCTCCGCGAAGAGCCGTGGCTGGCCGGGGTCGCCGCGGTGGCGGTCCTGCTCGGGCTGCTCTGCCTCGCGGTCGCCGCCGCCTCCGGCGAGCGCTTCGGCCCCTACGGCCTCGCGGTCCTCGTCTCGGTGCCGCTCTTCGCCGGCGCCGCGGCCTTCCTGCACGGGCTCGACTCGCCGGAACTGCAGCCGGTCGCGGCGATCCTCGCCGACGGCGAAGCGGTCTGCGGCGCCTACGTCGGCGAAAGCGACGGCCAGCTCTGGATGGCGCGGATCATCCTCGACGACGACGCCGGCGACCACCGGCCCCAGCGGGGCTCGATCGAACCGCTGGAGACCGACGCGATCGCGGCGCGCTCGCTCGGCTCGCTGGAACCGGTCGACCTGGTCGATCTGCGCGCTCGCCAGCTGCGCGACGAGCTGCTCGAAGAACGCGACGACTCCGACCCGGTGAAGCGCACCCCCAGCTGCTCGCCGACGCCGGCGATGAAAGCCTCGATCGCCGGCACCCGGGGGAGGCCGAGCCCGGACCCGGACCTCGAACTCGCCGAAGAATTCCAGCCGGAGTTGGTCGTCGATCGCCACGACCGCTTCTGGCCGGTTCCGGTCGAGACGCTCTTCTCGATCCGCGACCGGCGCTCGACGATCTGCCGCCAGGTGGCCGCCGGCGACTGCCTGCGGCTGGGGACCCCCGGCGAGTTTCCCTGGATCGGGGGGCAGGGCGAGTCGCTGGAGTATCCGGCCGCCGACAACGACATCGACGAGCAGCACGACCAGATGGTCGCGGCGCTGGGCTCGGCGGACCCGGAGGCGAGCGCGACCGAGTACTACCTGGTCCACCGCACGCCCGGGGGGCCGATCTCGATCCAGTACTGGTTCTTCTACCCGTTCAACTACCAGCCGGACGGCGAGCATTTCGTCCCCGGCGGCTTCCACGAGGGGGATTTCGAGGGGATCGGCGTCCTGCTCTCCGCCTCGGGGCAGCCGCGCTACGTGTGGATGAACCGCCACGATGAAGAGGGGCGCGCCTTTCCCTGGAGCGACGAGGCGCTGAGCCGGCCCGACGGCCACCCCCGCGTCTTCGCCGCCCGCGGCAGCCACGCCACCTACGAGAACTGCGAAGGCCAGGTCCGCCCGTTCGAAATCACCGGAGTGATCGACGACCACCCCACCTGCGACCAGGGCCGCCAGCTGCACCTGATGCCGGAAGTGACGCCCCTGGTCGACCTCTCGCGGGTGGGGTGGGCCTGCTGGCAGGGGCTGTTCGGCCATCGCAAGGGCGGGGTCGGCGTCTACGAAACCCTGCCGTCGCTGATCAACGACGCGCCGAAGAGCCCGCTCTGGCAGCAGAAGTTCGGCGGCGTCGAAAAGCAGCCGTGCCGCGGGCTGTCGGACCCGGGCGGCCGCGACGGCCCCGGCGAAGAAGTGCTGGAGGAAGGAAGCGGTGTGCCGGCGCATCTGCGCGAAGAAGCCAGCCCGCTGGAGAACGCGATCGACGACTGCAAGGACTGGGAAAAGCCGGCGACGAGCGGCATCTACATGGTCGCCTGCAGCCAGGGCGGGCTGAAGCGCTACGTCAAGAGCGGACTCGAAGACCCCGGCGCCGGGGTCCGGATCGAGGCGCGCGGCAGCGCCGCGCCGCCCCCCGACCCGCTGCCGGTCCCGGCGGTGCGGCGGAACCGCCACGGCGCCTACCTCAGCGACTGGCGGATCTCGACCCGGCGGCAGGCGACGGTCACCGTCTACGCCTCCTGCCCGAGCAAGGAAGGCGTGATTGCCGCCCGCTTTGAAAACGTCGTCCTAGAGCCGGACGAACCGCTGACGCTTCGCGACCAGGGGCCCGGCGGGACCTGGCTGCTCACCGCGCCGGACGGCACGACGCCCTGGGAAGCGGTCCCGTACGCGAACCGGGCGAAGCGCGGGGTCCTGGTGCCGCGGGCGCCGCGGCCGGGCAAGTACCTGCCTTGCGAAGCCGTAGACGGGTAGAGGGTCGCGGCACCGGCAGCTGCTGGGCGAGGTCTAGCCCTCGACCGAGCCCGCCGGGCGGGCGGCGGCGGGGCAGATTTCGAGCCCGTCGGCGAGGGCGAAGAAGGCGACGGCGAAAGGGCTCTCCGCCGTTTCCTCGCGTAGCCGCGCCCACTCGATCTGCTCGCGCAGCGAGCGGGTGATGAGGATCAGGTCGCCGTAGTCGGCGCTGTGCTCGTCGAGCGCCATCAGCTTGGTGATCAGGATGTCGTCGAGGTCCATCACGTCAACGTCCATCGCCATCACGCTGAGGCGCTCGCCGCGGGCCAGCACCTCGTCGTCGATCCGCATCCCCGAGGGCTCGAAGATCAGGTCGACGAGGATCTCGCCGTCCCAGGCCTTCAGCAGCCACTGCTCGGGCGGGGTCTCGGGGCGCATCCCGGCCTCGGCGAGGGTTTCTTGGGCGCGCTCGGCGTCCTCGCGCTTGACCATCAGGTCGATGTCGTTGCTCGACGGAGGTCCGCCGCGCGCCCAGCAGCCGAGCCCGCCGCCCAGCAGGTAGGGGATGCCGCGCGCCTCCAGCGCCGCGACCGCGCGCTTGAGGCTGTCGGTCAGCTCTCCGGCGACCTCGCTCTTGCCCAGGTTCTCCGCCACGCCTCATTCGCTGCCCCGTCGGCCGCTCCGATAAACGCGCCGCCGGGCGGGTAGGGGAGCGGCGTGACTTCATCTGCCGCAGAGGGGCGCCTGCGGATCGCGGCGACCGGAGACATCCACTGCCGCGACTCCAACCGCGAGGCGGTGGTCGCCTCCTTCGCCGCGCTCGGCGACGACGTCGACATCGTCCTCGTCGCCGGCGACCTGACCAGCCACGGGCGGCTCGACGAGGCGGAAATCCTCTGCGAGGCCGCGGCGGCGACGGCGGCGCCGGTCTATGCGGTGCTCGGCAACCACGACTGGCACGCCGACGAAGCCGAGGCGATCCTCGCGCGGCTGGGGGAGGGGGGCGTGCAGATGCTCGACCGCGCGGCCGCCGTCTGCCAGGTCGGCGAGTTCGAGGTCGGGATCGTCGGCGTCAAGGGCTTCGTCGGCGGCTTCGCGCCGCGCCACCTGCCGGACTTCGGCGAGCCCTCGCTGCGCGCGGTCTACGCCGAGGCGACCGCCGAAGTGCAGGCGCTCGACGAGGGGCTGCGCGAGGTCGCGACCTGCCCGGTGCGGATCGTCCTCCTCCACTACTCGCCGGCGGAAGAAACGCTGGAGGGGGAGCCGCGGGAGATCTGGGTCTTCCTCGGCTCCGACCGGCTGGCGGCGCCGATCCTGGAGCACGGGCCGGATCTCGTCCTCCACGGCCACGCCCACGCCGGCTCGCCGGACGGGGCGATCGGCGAGACCCCGGTCCACAACGTCTCCCAGCCGGTGCTGGGGACGGACTTCCGCATCTTCGAGCTCGACGCCAGCCGCGCGCACAGCCCGATCCCGTAGCGTCAGCGCTTGGCGGGTTCGAGCCCGATCAGGTCGTAGTAGCCGACCAGGAAGAGGCGTTTGCCGTCGGAGACCATCGGCGTGTAGCCGGCCTGCTTGATGTGGAAGGTGCGCTTGTGGGTGCGGACGTCGAAGCCGCTGGTTTCCTGGGTCTTGAAGCTGGAGGTGTAGACGGTGTGGCCGATCACGGTGGCGGTGCCGGGGATCGGCCCGCCGATGCTCTGCTGCCAGCGGACCTTGCCGGTGGCGGCGTCGAGGGCGAAGAAGCGGCCGTTTTCGGCGCCGATGTAGACGGTCGGCGGGGTGCCGGGCACCTGGGCGACGGCGGGGGAGCCGTAGACGGCGGCGCCGGTGGCGAAGTGCCACTCGACCTTGCCGGTCTTCTCGTCGAAGGCGTAGACGGTGCCGTCGTCGCGGGCGGCGTAGACGCGGCCGAAGGCGACGGCGGGCGAGGAGAAGAAGCCGCCGCGGCCGTAGGGCGGCACCTTGCTCGTGTTGCTGCGCCAGACCAGCTTGCCGCTGTCGGCGTCGAGGGCGAACATGCTGCTCTGGTAATCGGCGAAGAAGACCTTGCCGCGGTTGTAGTTGGGGCTGGCTTTGATCGCGCCGGGGGCGTTGAAGCTCCAGATCGTCTTGCCGCTGGCCGCGTCGAGAGCGAGCAGGTTGGTCGTGTCGGTGCCGAGGTAGAGCTTGCCGTCGACGGCAAGCGGCGAGGATTCGAGGTGGGCGTCGAACTTGCGGACCCAGTCTTTCTTCCCGGTCTTGGCGTCTCCGGCGGCGAGGTGGCCGGTGAGGAAGGCGCCGTAGACGCGGCCCCGGTAATAGACGGGAGCGGTGACGAAGTTCGGCTTCCCCTTGTCGCTGGGCCGGATGTTCAGTTCCCACAGCACCTTGCGATCGCTGAGCCGCACCGCTTTCCCGTTGCCGTACTTGTTGATCACGTAGGCAACCCCGCCATGGATCGCCGGCGGAAACTCGATCAACGCGTGCGTGTTGACCGACCAGGCCTGTTTCAGCGGCGGATCAAGCGCCTTCTCCTCGGCCGGCAGGTAATGCGTTCGCGCCGGGATCCGCCCGAACATCGGCCAATCGACGTAGGAGCCGCCAGAGGCTTCGGCATCGCCGGGAGCCTGGGCCGGGTCCTCGGAGCCGCCGCAGCCAACCAGGGCGACGGCAAAGATCAGGGCAAGCAAAACTGCGGCGCGCATCGAAGCTCTCATCGGCAGTCGCTTGGCTGCTCTTGAAGGGAAGCGGCGGACGGGACTTGAACCCGCGTCATCGCCTTGGAAGGGCGAGGCTCTACCGTTGAGCTACCGCCGCGCGGTGGTAACCGCCCCGAAATGCGGTGCGGCGCCGATGACAGTTTGCACAAACCACGTCGCACTTTGCAATCTCGTCGAGCACGTCCTGCCAATTTCGACCCTGAATCCCCTCCGAGATCGAGAACCTCTTGTCTCTCAGGTGATCGAACTCCAGCACGATCGGGTCGCTCTCTCCGCAGTCGACGCACGGATGCTCGCGGAGAAAGGTGACCAGGTAGACAGTCCGCTCCTCGATCAAGGCTTTCTTCCGCTGTCTTGCAGCTGCGATGTAGCGGGCTTTGTTCGCTGCGTAGTGCTCCTGCTTGTAGGCGGCCCGACAGGGTCGGCAATACGTATCTCGCTGCCCCCGCCTACGCCGCCGCCACGCGAAATTCTCGTCCGGCTTCTCCTCCTTGCAGCGCGAGCATCTCCCCATGGAGGGAAACTACAAAGACGAACAGACGTTCGCCTGCGCACCGCGCTCACCAATCCGTCAAAATGAAAGGCCCACGGGGAGTGGCGCAGTCTGGTAGCGCACTCGGCTGGGGGCCGAGCGGTCGCAGGTTCAAATCCTGTCTCCCCGACTTTCGCTAATGACCTCTTGAGCAAAAGCTAGATTCACGAGCCTTTGCCTCCCTTGCCGAGCGGTTGATCGTAACCAAGAAAACCGGGGGCTCGTCCGATCTTGCTGTTGAAGAACGAGCCGCGCCGGACGCCTTCACCGACCTACGTTCTGGCCGTTGCTGGATCGAGTTTGAGCCCGTCTCTCCAAACTTCAACAAACTATGGCTCGATGGCCCTGAAGTGAAACTGCTCGTCTATGCGTCGCTGACCCTGATCCGGGGTTCGCTAGTTCTCCCAGCCCGCCGCTCAGCAATCTAAGGTCTTGCGCATGCACGTGAGACAGCTGAAGCTGACGAGGTTCAAGGTATTTATGGATCTGCAGATTGCGCTCGAGGAGCAGCCGGCCCTAGTTGTTCTTTGTGGGCCAAACGGGTCGGGCAAGTCGAGCATTGTTGACGCCTTCGCGAGTTGGCGATTGAGGCAACACTGGGGCCTCAACGACCACGACTTTTACCGGCGAGGTGGTGACCGTTTCACTGGAGATGATCATCAGATTGAGCTTGACTTTCATGAGGGGGAGGTAGCTGACCGACGTTCGGCTATTTATGTACGAACGGCGCAACGGATCACCGTGGAGTTCACGGGTGGCGCGCTCCAGAGAATGGAAGCCGCAAAAGATCGCCCGGGACCCCAGCGATCAATTGACTTGGACGACCGCGTTGCTGAGAACTTCCAGCACTTAGTCACGCAGTCGGTAGACACCCTTTGGGACGAGTCATCCCGCGACAAACCAGCTGGTGAGATTGTCGATCACCTTGTCGGGGCTATAGCGGAGCCGCTCGAGCGACTCGTTCCAGGGCTGCGCTTCGAGGGCCCCGACAAGCCTTTCGAACACACGAGCACGTTCCGATTTACGAAGAACGGTATCGAGCGCTACAGCTATAAGCACCTCAGGTGGGGAGAAGGCGGTATTTGATCTACTGCTTGATGTCGCTCTGAAGCGTGACGAGTTCCCAGATGCGATCTGGTGCATCGATGAGCCGGAGCTGCATGTCAATCCCCGAATTCAGGGGGCTCTTCTGAAGGAGGTCTGTCAACTCCTGCCAGAGACGGCGCAGCTCTGGGTCTGCACGCATTCAGCGGGCATGCTCGCGGAGGCTCGACGCCAATATCAGGAGGCACCGCACTCCGTTGCGTTTATTGAGATGGGGGGGCTGGACCTGAGTGAGTCAGTCACTCTCGGGGCGATCGTTCCCGATCGGCCATTTTGGAAGCAGCAGCTCATGGTTTCGCTTGGGGACATGGCCTCTTTGCTGGCCCCCGCAAAGGTGGTTCTCTGCGAGGGATATCCATCCGGTAGTCGGCGTTCGAAGGCCCAATGGGATTCCAGGGTCCTAGAAAAGATCTTTTCATCCAAATATCCCGATGTCGGCTATTTCTCGGTCGGTAATTCGGACGATGTTGTCGGCGACAAGATGCATTTGGGCGAAGCCCTTACCGCCCTGACTAACGGTGTTGAGACGCTTCGAGTGATCGACCGCGATGCACGGAGCGAGGAGGAGATCAAAGAGCTCGTCGACGACGGATGTCGAGTTCTCCGTCGCCGCCACCTTGAGGCCTATCTCTTGGATGACGAGGTCCTCGAAGCACTTTGCGATCACCTAGGCAAACCGGAGTTGGCACCCGACGTTTGCGCAGCGCTCGCGGTTGCAGTGCAGGCGAGCATCGGGAGGGGCAACCCGCCGGATGATTTCAAAAGCGCGGCGGGGGAATTTGTAGTGGCTGCGCGCCGGTTGCTCAGCCAGCCTGCCGGCGGAAATGATCGGCACAGCTACCTCCGTGACACCGTAGCGCCCTGTTTGCGCCCGGGCATGGTTGCTTATGAGGAGTTACGTGAGGACGTATTTGGTGGGACGGGCTGATTGGGGGCACTGGTCCGGTCGGCTGAGCCATTCCTGCCTGGGGTTGTCGCCGGCTACCCGCAGCGGGCCTCGATGATGGAGATCATGCTGGCGCCCGGGTCGTTGCGGGCGTCCCCGGCTGCTGGATGCTGGTCTCCGCGGTGCAGTTGGACTTGCTTGAAGCCGGCGCTGCGTAGAGCGGCTTCGGCGCTGGCCTCGTCGCCGGGGTAGGTGTGGATTTTGCCGCGGACGAAGGCGCCGAGGATCAGGCCGAAGGCTCGCTCTGGGATCCCTTGATCCTGGCTTTCGAAGCGAAGGTCCGAGAGGTACAGGCCCTTGCTGAAGGGCTCGAGCACTTTGGCGATCCGGGCCCAGAGGGCGTCGACGGTGTCGTCGTCCAGGTAGCTCAGCAGGCCCTCGGTGACGATCGCCAGGCCTTTGGCCGGGTCCAGGGTCTCGGTGAGGGCCTCGAGGCTGCCCGGCCCGCCCTCCTGCAGCACGTCGAGGTCGACCACGCGGTGGCGGTCGCTCAGCGCCTGCATCCGGCCGAGCGCCTCGCGCTTTCGCTGCGCCATTCCCGGCAGGTCGGCCTCGACGTAGGTCAGGCGATCGCCGAACCGTTCGCTGAAGCGCCAGCCCCTGGGGGACATGCCGCAGGCGATCTCCAGGACCTGGCCGACGCCGCCGCGAATCTGGTCTTCGAGGATCGAGTCGATGATCCGGTGACGCGCGAGGAGCACGCCGTTGAGCGTCGGCCCGCCCAGGGTCTTGCTCGCCGTAAGAGGCAGGGCCATCGCCCGATGGAGCGCCCGCCCCTGCCACGTCCCCAGCTCGGGATGGGAGAGGCCGTTCCTGACCCAGGTCTCACCCGTGTAATGGGCCGTCGGCGAGATCGTCTCCGAATCGGTCACGGCGCGCAGCCTTACATATGCTCTTGCGGTGTCCCTGGATGCGCCGCGGCGCGATCCGGTTTCGCGCCGATTGCCCAACTGGCTGCGGCGGCTCACCGCGCTCGGCAGCCTGACCTCGGATCCCGAGGAGCTGCGGCTCCGCAAGGCGGTCCTGGTTCTGTCGTCCAGCCTGATGGCGACGCTGGCGTTCCTCTGGGTCGGCACCTACGCCATCCTCGGGCTCTGGCTGCCGGCGGCGATCCCGCTCGCCTACCAGCTCGCCACCGCTGCCAGCCTCTACGCCTTCGCGCGGACGCGCCGCTACCGCCTCTTCCGCACCAGCCAGCTGCTGATGAGCTTGCTGCTGCCCTTCGCCCTGCAGTGGAGCCTCGGCGGTTTCGAGAACTCCTCCGCGGTCGCCCTCTGGGCCTTCACCTGCCCGGTCGGCGCGCTGCTCTTCGTCGGCGTGCGCCAGGCGATCCCCTGGTTCCTCGCCTTCGCGGCGCTGGTCGCCTTCTCCGGGGCGATCGACCCGGCGCTCGCCGCCGGCGCCCCCGAGATCCCGACCGGCGTCGCCGTCTCCTTCTTCGTCTTCAACATCCTCGGCGTCTGCCTCACCGCCTACGTGCTGCTGCAGTACTTCGTCCGCGCCCGCGAACGGGCGCTCGCCGAACTGACGGTCGAGCGGGCGAAATCCGAGCGCCTCCTGCTCAACGTCCTGCCGGCCTCGATCGCGAGCCGGCTGAAGCAGTCCGACGAGACGATCGCCGACGGCTTCGGCGCCGCCACCGTCCTCTTCGCCGACATCGTCGGCTTCACCCCGCTCGCCCAGGAGCTGGCGCCGGTGGACACCGTCGTCCTGCTCGACCGGATATTCGCCGCCTGGGACGAGCTGGCCGAGCGCCACGGGGTCGAGAAGATCAAGACGATCGGCGACGCCTACATGGTCGCCGGCGGCCTGCCGGTCCCCCGCGCGGACCACGCCGAGGCGATCGCCGCGATGGCGCTGGAGATGGGAGCCGAAGCGGAGCGCTGCGCGGGGGAGGGGGCGCCGATCGAGGTGCGGATCGGGATCGACACCGGCCCGGTCGTCGCCGGCGTAATCGGCCGCGCCAAGTTCAGCTACGACCTCTGGGGCGACACGGTCAACACCGCCAGCCGGATGGAGTCCCACGGCCTGCCCGGGGAGATCCAGGTGTCCGAACGCGCCTGCGAGCGCCTGCGCGACGAGTTCGAGCTGCGCCGCCGGGGGACGATCGAGGTGAAGGGGAAGGGGCCGATGACCACCTATCTGCTGCTGGGCCGGCGCTCCTAGCGCGCCGGAGGCTCGACTACCCGGTCGCGCTCGCCGATCTCCCGCGCCACCCGGGCCGGGTTGCCGTAGGCGACGACGCCGGCCGGCAGGTCGCGGGTGACGACCGCGCCGGCGCCGACGACGGTGTTCTCGCCGATCGTGACGCCGGGGCAGACGAGGGCGCCGGCGCCGAGCCAGACCCCGTCGGCGATCGTCACCGGCAGCGCCTGCTCCCAGGCCGCCCGCCGCGGCCCCGGGTCGACCGGGTGGGTGGCGGTGATCAGCTGCACCCCCGAAGCGAGCAGGCACTCGTCGCCGACCGTGATCGGCGCCGCGTCGAGCATCGTGCAGTTGAAGTTGACGAAGGTGCGGGCGCCGATCCGGATCCCGTCGCCGTAGTCGCAGTAGAACGGGGTGCGGATGAAGGTCTCCTGCCCGACCGCCGCCAGCAGGCCGGCCAGCGCCGCCGCCCGCTCCTCGGCGCGCTCGTAGGGGATCGCGTTCAGCGCCGAGAGCAGCGCCTGCCGCTCGTCCAGCTCCCGGTTCAGCTCGGGATCGTCGCCCGGGTAGAGCTCACCCGCCCGCATCAGCTCCTTCGCGCTCGCCACCGAGGCATCGTAGGCGGCCGTCGGCGCCAGCTACCGTTTCAAGCGTGTTCCGGCCCACCGACGTCCTCTCGCTGGTCCCGGGCCTGCCGCAGGGCGGGCCGCCGCAGGCGCGCGAGGTCGACGGCTACTTCGCGGCCGACTCGGCGCTGCGCCGCCTCCACCGCGAGCGCCTGGTCCTCTTCTCCGGCGTCCGGGCTCTGCTGATGCAGGCCTGCGACCCGCTGGCGGTGGTCGGCTTCCAGCGCCACTCGATCATCTTCGACGACCCGCAGACCCGGCTGCAGCGGACCGACGAGTGGATGTCGCGGATCTACTTCGGCAGCGAGGCCGAGGCCGAGGAGTCGGGGCAGACGGTCCAGGCGATGCACCGCCGGGTCAAAGGCAGGACGCCGGCCGACTACGGCCCGATCCCGAAGGGGACGCCCTACGACGCGACCGACCCCGAGCTCGGGCTCTGGGTGCTGGCGACGCTGGCCGACTCCGCCGTCGTCTACTACGAGCGCATCTTCGGCCGCCTCGCCGACGAGGAGCGCGAGCGCTACTGGAGCGAGTACCGCCAGGTCGGCGAGCTGCTCGGCCTGCCGCCGGACTCGATGCCGGCGGAATTCGACGGCCTCCGCGGCTACGTCCGCGGCCGCCTCACCGACGGCAGCCTCTGGATCTCCGGCGACCGCCGCGAGCAGGCTGAGCGGATGATTCTCGACCCGCCCTTCGACGGCTGGATGCGCGCCGCCTTCACGCCGCTGACCGAGACGATCCGCCTGATCTCCGTCGGCCTGCTGCCGCCGGAGATCCGGCAGCTGTTCGGCTTCTCCTGGGACCCCGGCCGCGAGGCGCTGCTGCGCTCGGCGCTGATCCAGCTGCGGCTCGGCTCCCGCTTCTGGCCGGACGCGATCCGGCTGCACCCGGCGGCGCGGACCGCCGCCGGCGAGCGCTACGGCAGGCTCGCCGCCTAAGAGGGATTCGATGCGGCGAGGAGGATCGCCGGCCGCCCGAAGACGACCTCGAACGGCGCTTCCGGCCCGTACTCCTCGGCGATCAGCCGCTTGACCCGGTCGACGTGCTCGGTGCTGACTTCGATCTTGTTGGCGAGGTAGTCGATGCTGGTCGAGTTGATCAGGTGCCAGAGCGGGCTCTTCGGCCGCGGGAAGCTGAACCAGATCTTTTCCAGCTGCGCCTCGGTGTAGCGGGGCTGGACCGGGAAGAGCCGAAAGCGCTCTGGCGCGATCAGGCTCCGTCGCAGCTTCTCCAGCAGCGCTTCGGGTTCCTTGGTGAAGCCGACCCAGATGATCCCGCCGGCCGCTTCGTCGAGTTCGTAGCCGGCCCAGCTGTCGGGGGCGTTCCGCTTCACCCAGTCCCCGTCTTCGACCATGTCCTGGAAGTGTTCGCGGTAGGTGTCGCGGTATTCGAGCTCGGTCTGCTCGGCGGCGCGCAGCGGCATCCCGAAGGCTTCCTCTTCGGAGGTCCAGCGCGCCACCGGTTCGCCGCGGCGCCAGGCGGCGAGCAGGCCTTCGGCCCGGCGTACCCGGGCAGCGTGGTCGCCGAGGAGGTCGCGGTCGAGCCCGTACCAGGCGCGGTCGCTGAGGATCTGCCCGAGGTGCCGTTCCCGCGCCTCGTAGCTGCGCGGGCAGCCGCTCGGGAAGTCGACCGAGTCGCCGGTCCAGCGCCAGACGTTGAGGCTGAGCAGCGTCGCGCAGCGCGTTCCCCGCGGGACGGCGACGGTGCCGCGGAAGGTGACCGGGCCGCGCTTGCGGGCCGAGCAGAAGGCCCGCCCGCCGCGCAGCGGCCGGCAGCGCATCGGGCCCGCCGCGCCGGGACCGCTCGCCGCCGCGATCGGGCTGAAGCCGGAAAGCGCACCCTGCTTGCGCTTGATCCGCAGGGTCACCCGGCCCTTCTGCACGCCGCACCAGACCACGTAGCGAATCGCGTTCTGCGAACCGCGATCGAGCATCGCCTCGGTCGTGCAGTCGCGCGCCCGGCCCCGGTTCTCTTCGGCCGCCGGCGACGCCGGCGCCGCGATGCCGAGGAGGCAGAGGCCGACGGCCAGTGCCGCCAAGGTCGGTCTTCTCCCCGCCATGTGCATGCGAACACTACGACGACGGCAATGATTCGTCACAGCGGATACCCATGCGATCCTCTCGCTGATGTGGCTCCAGCGGACCATCCGCCTCGCTGCCCGCCCGCGCGGCTTCCACCTCGTCGGCGACGAGGTCCTTGGGGCGCTGCCCGAGCTAGGTGAGATGCGGGTCGGCTTGCTCCACCTGCTGATCCAGCACACCTCGGCCTCGCTGGCGCTGAACGAGGACGCCTCGCCGGAGGTGCGGCGGGACTTCGAGAGCTGGTTCGACCGCGCCGTGCCCGAAGGCGCCGCTTACTGGACCCACACGCTGGAGGGCGACGACGACATGCCGGCGCACGTCAAGGCGGCGCTGCTCGGGCCCTCGCTGACCTTGCCGGTGCGGGACGGAAGCCTTGCGCTCGGGACCTGGCAGGGCATCTACCTCTGCGAGCACCGCGACGAGGGCGGGCCGCGTTCGCTGGTCGCGACCGTCTGGGGCGAGGGCAGCGGATGAGCTGGTTCTTCGACCGGCCTTTCGCGCCGGACGACGTGGACGCGCTGGCTGACGGTCTCGCCGCCTGGCTCTGCTCGCCCGAGATGCGCTGGCTGGTCGAAAGCGTGCCCGGCAGCCGCGATCCGACCGCCGCGGCCGGCGCTCTGCGCTGGCCCGAGGGCCTCGGCGCCGAGCTCGGCCAGGCCGACCTGCCGGGGTTGATCCAGGTGCTCGACCACCTTGGCGAGATCTGCGACTGGGCGCAGCCCGGCACTGTTTGGGATTACCGCGAGGCGGGTGAGCGCCGGCTCGGCGAAGCGCCCGGCCGCCAGCCACCGGTCGCCACCGCCGAGGTCGCCGAGCGCGCCGCGGCGCTGGGCCTGCGCTCGGAGGGGGGCTTGCGGACGAGCCGGAGACGTTCGTCGTCCTCGGCGGCCGCCGCCTGGCGCCCCTCAACCGCGCCCGGGCGGCGGCGCGGGCGATCCGCCGGCTGCCGCGCGCGCGCCGGCGGGTGGTGATGCTTTGCGGCCGGCGCACGCTCGACCCCGCCGAGCGCGTGAGCGCCGAGGTGCGCGGCTACGCGCCGGCCGCTGCGACCGAGCTCGACCTGATGGCCGCGGCGGCCGACCAGGTCTTCGTTCCCGATCCGGGCGTCGAGGTGCAGCTGCTCGACGTCGCCGACCCCGCGCCGGGGCGCCGCGCCTCCACCTTCGAGACGCTGACAGCGCTGGCGACGGCGCCGGAGACGGGGGAGGGGCTGTTGGCGATCGTCACCTCGCCCACCTGCAGGCCCTTCCAGTACCTCGAGGCGGCACGTGCGCTCGGGCTTCCGGCCGGCCGCGGCTTCGAGCTGATCGCCCACCCGTCCGCCTGGGCCGCCGGCGCCTCGCCGGCGCCGGCCGCGCCGCACGTCTATCTGCAGGAGATCCGCAGCGTCATCCAGACTGCGAGCCGGCTCGCGGACGACCTGGTCGCCGACGCGGCCGCTCCGCGCGCCTAGCCGCGACGGAGCCGTCGCTTCAGGCCTTCGAGTTTCGCCCGCGCCGCCCAGCGCGCCGAGCGCGCCAGCAGGACCGACTTCTGCCGCGCCTCGGTGCGAGCGCCGCGGGCGACCAAACGCCGCAGCGCCACCGCCAGGGACGGGTCGGTGCCGCGGGCCTCGACTGCGGCCAGGTTCTCCTTCGCGTAGGTGAGCGAGCGGCGGGTTCGGACCTTGCCGCTCGACATCTCCCGCAGCGAGAAGTCTGCCGGCAGCGACTGGCAGCGCCCGGCGGCGCCGATCGCCCGCAGCCCGACCATCGTCCGCACGCACTTCGCGCACCTGCCGCAGTTGAGCCCGTCGACCCCGGGCTGGAAGCAGACGCGCAGCGAGCGCATCGCCAGCTCCGAACCGACCAGGTATTCGAGCTTCGCCACGCGCGTCACCGCGTCGACGTGCTCGATCCGGACCCGGTCGCTGGAGTAGAGCGGGTCCAGCAGCGGGTGGCTGCCCGTCGGGTGCAGGTCGCGGTAGGAGTGGGTGGCGGGGATCAGGACCCGGTCGAACGAGTCGGCGAGCAGGTGGGCGATGGCCGCCAGGGCGGCGCCGGTGTAGATCCGCTCCCAGTCGCAGACCGGGTCGGAGAAGCGGCGGATGTCGGTCTCCAGCTCGATCGCCGGCAGCCCGAGCTCGGCGGCGGCCTCGCGGAACGCGGAGGAGACGAGGTCGCGCTTGGGGTCGCCCGGGGGCAGGTCGAGCCCGTGCGCGTAGACGACCGCGTCGATCTCCTCGCGGCGGCTCAGCACCGTGTAGAAGCTGTCGACGCCGCAGGTGAAGAAGGCCGCGGTCTTGCTGGGGCCGGGCGCCGGGACCGTCGCCGGCTCGGCCTCCAGCTCGACCCGCTGCAGGTGCGGGTGCCAGCCGGCGAGGACGTCCTGGATCGTGTCCGAGGCCGAGAGCAGAGCGGGGGAGACGCGGCCGGGGACCGAGAGCGATGAGGCGAGCCCCATCGCCACCGGCAGCGCCGCGACGAAGGCGGCGTCGGGATTCGCCGCCAGGGTGAGGTCGCGCGAGGAGAAGCCGCCCTCCAGGGTCAGATTCCCCGCTCGTAGGCGGACGCGTGCCTCCCCGTCGAAGACCTCGATCGGGTCGAGCCGTGCCTGCGGCCTGGCCTCGGCGCCTGAGGGCATCGCGGCAGGCTACCGGCGGGGGAACTATCGTTGCCGCCGTGGACGACGCCGTCTCCCGCTACTGCGCCGCCTCGGAGGCGAACGACGTCGCCGGGATCATGGCGACGCTGACCCCCGACGTCGAGCTCGTCTCGCCGATCTCCGGGCGGATGGTCTTCCGCGGCGAGGGGGACGTCGAGATGCTGCTCCGCGGCGTCTACGGCAGCCTCAAGGGCCTGCGCTGGACCGACCGGCTCGGCGAGGGCGAGCGGCGGGTGATCGTCGGCGAAGCGAGGCTGCTCGGGGTGCGGCTGACCGACGCGATGGTCCTCGACCTCGCCCCCGACGGTCGCATCCGCCGGGTCGGCCCCCACCTCAGGCCCTGGCTGGCGCTGACGCTCTTCGCCCTGGTCCTGGGGCCGAAGGTCGGGATCCACCCGGGCGCCGTCTTCCGCGCCCTGCGCGGCTGAGCGCCGGGCGCAGGTAAATCCGGCAGCCGGGTAGGGAAAGCCCGTGGCCACGATCGGCGTCGGGGAACTGCTGAAGGACCGCTACCGGCTGGAGCGCACGCTCGGGCGCGGTGGGATGGCGGCCGTCTGGCTCGGCCACGACGAGGTGCTCGACCGCCCGGTGGCGGTCAAGGTGCTGGCCGACACGATCGCCTCCGACCCCGGCTTCGTCACCCGCTTCCGGCGCGAGGCGACGACCGCGGCCGGGCTCACGCACCCCAACCTGGTCGGCGTCTACGACTTCTCGGAAGAGGGTGAGCGCCCCTACCTGGTGATGCAGTTCGTCCCCGGCGAGAGCCTTGCGGCGCGGCTGGAGCGGGGGGAGGCGCTCGACCGCGGCAAGCTGGCGCGCGAACTGCTGCAAGCGCTCGACCACATCCATCGCGCCGGCATCCTCCACCGCGACGTCAAGCCCGGCAACGTGATCATCGAACCGGACGGGACGGCGAAGCTGATCGACTTCGGGATCGCGCTGACGCGCGACGCGACGGCGCTGACCAGCACCGGACTGGTGCTCGGCACCGAGCGCTACGCGGCACCGGAGGTGATGGAGGGGCACCCGGCGAGCGAGCGCTCCGACCTCTACTCGCTCGGCGTCGTTCTGCGCGCCTGCCCCGGCGCCGGACCGGCCGGGTTCGACGGCCTGGTCGAGTGGCTCGCCGACCCCGACCCCGGCAACCGGCCCGCCTCGGCGCGACAGGCGCTGGCGCGGCTGGAGCGGACGGACCGCGCCGGCGAAGAGCCGACCCGCCCCTTCACCCCGACCTCCGAGCGCCGCCCGGCCCAGCCGCCCGCGTCACCGCCACCGCCGGAGCGTCCGAGCCACTCCTCCGGCGCCAGGCGCGGGGCGCTGGTCGCCCTGCTCGCCTTCGTCGCGGCGGTGATCGCGATCGCCCTAGTCGTCCTCGGCGGCGGCGACGGGGGGGATGCGACCGGCCCGCAGGCGTCGAAGCAGAATCAGGCGAAGAAGAAGAGCGACTCCGGCTCGGCGGGTAAGGCGCAGAACGCCTCGACCCCGGCCTCCGATCAGGCCGCCGAATCCGAAGAAGCCGAATCCGAAGCAGCTGAATCGGGAGGGACCGAAGCTGCGGGGACCGACCCCGAAGGGGGCGCCGCTCTCAACCAGCAGGGGTACGAACTGATCCAGGCCGGCGAATACGACGCCGCCGTGCCGGTGCTCGAAGTAGCGGTCGCCTCCTTCCCGGCCGGTAGCGAAGACCTCGACTACGCCTACGCGCTCTTCAATCTCGGCAACGCGCTGCGCCTCAGCGGCCGTCCCGAAGAGGCGATTCCGGTCCTGGAAGAACGGCTGCAGATCCCGAACCAGACCGGGACGGTGGAAGAAGAGCTGGCCGCCGCGCGGTCGGAAGCCGGCTGATCTGCCCTATCAATCAGGCGGAGCGTATGCGAACATACGTTCGTGTTTGCTTCAGCGAGAGACCGCCCCCCTGAAACGGGTCCTCGTGAGCGGCACCCCCATAGACCTGCTCGTACCGGAATAAAGCCGAATGCAGGCGGTTTAGGGGATCGATTGAGTTCGCCTCTATGGACGCGGGGGCGGGAGGCACATTCCCTTCCGTAGATGCCCCGCCGCGATGAACCCCAGATCGGCCTGAGCAAGGCAATCCGCCAGATCCGCAAGGAGATTCCCCTCAGCCAGGAAGCGCTCGGGCTGCGCGCCGACATCCACCCGACCTGGATCTCCCACATCGAGTCCGGCCGGGTCAACCCGACCTGGGGAAACGTGCGGCGGATCGCGATCGGCCTGCGGGTGCCGCTTCACGTCCTCGCGGAGCTGGCCGAGAAGCTGGAGATCGAGTACGGAACCGCCCCGCAGCCGGACAGCGGCGGGGGCCTGTAGCTGCGGTACCCTCGCGGCGTGTCCCGTCGCCTCGTCCTCGCGCTCTTCGCTGCCTTCGCCCTGCTTGGATCGGTTGTGGCCGACGCCTCCGGCGCGGCCCGCTTCTTCACGCCGGACTACGGGGGATCGACGCCGGAGCAGATCGGCGGGTTCGAACTCGGCTCCAACGGCTCCCTGTCTCCGATTCCGGGGTCGCCGTTCACCGCCGCGACGCCCGGCACCGGTGGGCTGATCGCCCTCGCGTTCGCTCCGGAGGGATCGCGGGCGACCGCCGGCTTCCTCGTCTCCGGAGGAGTCCAGGGGTACTCGGTTCCCGCCAGCGGGATCTTCCAGCTCGCGGGCGAACCCGATCCTTCGGCCTCGGTGACCAACACCGCGATCTCGCCCGACGGCCGCTTCGCCTTCGCCGCCACCCGCGAATTCAAAATGGTGCCGCGAGAGGGCGTGCGCCGATTTATCCTCGGCGCCGACGGCTCGCTGAACCCGCTCGAACCCCCGGCGGTCCTCCCGGACGACGTCTACGGGCTCGCGATCACGCCGGACGGACGCTTTCTCTTCGCCCAGCAGGCCAACTCGATCGCCCGTTTCGCCCTCGGCGCCGACGGCTCGCTGACGCCGCTGGGCAACACGCCTGCGCCCGGCGCCTACCTGCTCTCCACCTCCTCCGACGGGCGCCTCCTCTTCGTCCTCGGCGGCAGCGACACCACCATCGACGTCTTCACGGTCGGTGGCGACGGCGGCCTGACCCACGTCGGCGAAACGATCAACTTCGGTCCCTCTTCGACCCGCGTGTTCGCCGTCGCGCCGGACGACCGCACCCTCTACGTGCCGCTCTACAACGACGACCTGATCCGCGCTGTCGCGATCGCCGAGGACGGCGCCCCGACGGCGCTGCCCGGCGGTCTGGCGACGGAGGAACCCGAATCGCTCTCGGTCTCGCCCGATGGCCGCCAGCTCGTCTTCTACGGCAGCGACGGCACCAACGACGTGATCCGCAGCGCCTCGATCGCCGCTGATCGGACGCTGACGCCGTTGCCCTTCGCGACTCCCTGGCCCACCGGCGAGGCCCAGCCGCTCGTCTTTCAGCCGCAACCCGCCCCAGTCGCCTCCTTCACCGTCCGGCCCGGCGCGCCCGGTGAGCAGACGCAGTTCGACGCCACCGGGTCGGCGCGCGCCGTCCACTTCGACTGGGACTTCGGCGACGGAGCAGTGGTCGCCGACGGCGGTTCGGCCCAGGCGCACGCCTACGCTCGGCCCGGCGCCTACAAGGTCACTCTCTCCGTCAGCGACGCCGCCGGCTGCGCGGCGAAGCAGATTTACAACGGGCAGAGCACGGCCTGCCCGGGGGGAACGGCGACGACGACCTCGGTCACGGTCGACACCCTGCCGGCCCTCAGCAACCTGAAAGCGAAACCGAAGAGGTTCAAGCCGAAGCCGAAGGGAAAGGCGAAAGGCAAGTTCGGGACGACCTTCCGCTACCGGCTCACCGAGGCCGCGAGCGTCCGCTTCACGATCGAACGCAAGCTGAAGAAGAAAGGCAAGCGGGCGCGGTTCAAGCGGGTCGGCTTCCTGTCCAGGCAGGGGAAAGCCGGCGCCAACAAGCTGAAGTGGAACGGCCGGCTGAAGGGGAAGCCGCTGCCTGCGGGTTCTTATCGGGCCACGGTCGTCGCGACCGACCGTGCCGGCGGGCGCTCGGCCGCCAAAAAGGTAGGGTTTCGCGTCTTGCCGCTGCCCTAGCTAGGAGCCACCCCTGATGAAGAAGCTCGCGCTGCCCCTTCTCCTGCTCGCTGCCCTCGTCGCCGTCGGCTGCGGCAGCTCAAGCGATTCGACCGACACCTCCGCGGCGGCCACCGCCGCCGACTGCAAGCCGGGCCAGCTGCCGACCAGCAAGGACGGGGTGCTGACGATCGCCACCGACAAGCCCGCCTACCCGCCGTACTTCGAAGACGACAATCCATCCAACGGCGGTGGCTTCGAGAGCGCGGTCGCCTACGCGATCGCCGACCAGCTCGGGTACCCGAAGGCGAAGGTGAACTGGACGGTCGAGGCTTTCAACTCCTCCTTCGCGCCGGGCCCGAAGGACTTCGACTTCGACGTCAACCAGATCTCGATCACGCCGCCGCGCGAAAAAGCGGTCGACTTCTCGGCGCCGTACTACACCGCCAACCAGGCGGTGGTGGCGCTGAAGGACTCCGACGCCGCCTCGGCGGAATCGCTGGAAGAACTCAAGGACGCGCAGCTCGGCGTCCAGATCGGGACCACCAGCCTCGAAGCGGCCGAAGAAGAGATCGACCCCAGCAGCCGCCCGGAAGTCTTCAACACCTCCAACGACGTCGTCCAGGCGCTGAAGAACGGCCAGATCGACGCCGTCGTCGTCGACCTGCCGACGGCCCTCTATCTGACCGCGGTCCAGGTCCCCGAGGCCACCGTCGTCGGCCAGTTCAGCGCCCCCGGCGGCGACCAGTGGGGCGCGCTGCTGGAAAAGGACTCCGAGCTCACCGCCTGCGTCTCGGCGGCGGTCGAAGAGCTGGAAAGCTCCGGCGAGCTCGAAGAAATCACCCAGCGCTGGATGAGCAAAGCGGCCGGCGCCCCCGAATTGAGCTGATGATCGGGAGGGCCAATCCCTCCTAGCAGCCGTCGCCTCGAGCGGGAGGCGGCGAAGCGCCGCAAGCACCGCCGTGGCCAGGCGATCGCCGCGGCCTCCAGCGTCGTCGTCCTCGGCGGCCTCGCGGCCCTGATCCTGACCAGCCCCGGCTGGCCCGAAGTCCGCGAAACCTTTTTCGACTGGGAAGTGTTCAAGGACTCCTTCCCCGACGTGCTGCGCGCCTTCTGGCTCGACGTCAAGATCTTCATCCTCGCCGAGCTTGCGATCCTCGTCGTCGGCCTCGTCGTCGCCCTGGTCCGGATCGCCCGCTCGCCGGCGATGTTCCCGGTCCGCCTGCTGTCGACCGTCTTCGTCGACGTCTTCCGTGGCATCCCGACGATCCTGCTCGTCTTCCTGATTGGCTTCGGGGTCCCGGCGCTGCAGCTCGAAGGGCCGCTGGAGTGGGTTCCGACCGATCCGATCGTCCTCGGCGCCTTCGCCCTCGTCCTCTCCTACAGCGCCTACGTCGCCGAGGTCTACCGTGCCGGGATCCGCTCGGTCCACCGCGGCCAGCGCGACGCGGCGCTCGCGGTAGGGCTGACCGAGACGCAGGCGATGCGCCACGTGATCCTGCCGCAGGCGGTACGGCGGGTGGCGCCGCCGCTGCTCAACGACTTCGTCGCCCTGCAGAAGGACGTCGCCCTGATCTCGATCCTCGGGCCGCTGGAGGCCTTCCGCGAAGCGCAGATCATCGAGTCGCAGCTGTTCAACTTCACGCCGCTGGTGGCCGCGGCGATCCTCTACCTGATGGTGACGATCCCGACGGCCCGGATCGTCGACCGCATGGGCGGGCCGGAGGGGGCGGTGCGGTGAGCGCGCCCGGGGCGGCGGTGCTGGAGGTCCAGGGCGTGACCAAGGCCTTTGGCGAGCGCGAGGTGCTGCGCGGGATCGACCTCAGCGTCCGCGAGCACGAAGCGGTGGCGCTGATCGGCGCCTCCGGCTCAGGCAAGTCGACCCTGCTGCGCTGCATCGACCTGCTCGAGGACGTCGACGACGGCGACGTCCTCCTCGACGGCGAGACGATCACCGACCCGGCGGTCGACACGATCGCCGTGCGCCGCCGCCTCGGGCTCGTCTTCCAGGCCTACAACCTCTTCCCGCACATGACCGCGCTGGAGAACGTCGTCCTCGGCGCCCGCCGCGCCCACGGCGCCTCCCGCGCCGAGGCAGAGGCGCGGGGCCGGGCGCTGCTCGCCCGCTTCGGCCTCGCCGGCCGCGAGGACGACCGTCCCGACAACCTCTCCGGCGGCCAGCAGCAGCGGGTAGCGATCGCCCGCGCCTTCGCCGGCCGCCCCCGGGCGATGCTGCTCGACGAGGTCACCAGCGCCCTCGACCCCGAGCTGGTCGGCGAGGTGCTGGAGGCGGTCCGGGACCTGAAGGGGGAGGGGATGACGATGCTGATTGCCACCCACGAGATGAGCTTCGCCCGCGAGGTCGCCGACGAGGTCGCCTTCCTCCACGAGGGCCGGATCGTCGAGCAGGCGCCGCCCGCCCAGCTGCTCGAGTCGCCTCAGCGCCCCGAGACGCGTCAGTTCCTCAGCCGCCTCCTGCAGGCCGGCCGCGCCTAGCTCCGCCGAGACCGCAAAAACCCTCCTTGAGGAAGGGTTTTTGCGGTCTCGGCAGGCTGTTTGCGGGGATTTGCTCAAAATATTTGACGCGAGACGGTGATCTCGTTATGCTCGCGCCGCGTTGAGCAATCAGGACTTTGCTCAAAGGCAGGGAGACATAGCTAGCACCTGTGCCTTAATCGGTTAAAGGGTCGGCGTTGTAAGCCGAAGATCCGGGTTCGAGCCCCGGCGGGTGCATTTCGGACAACCAATCTCGAAAGCGGAAAGTTCGGAAGCACAGCTATGGGAGAGAACATCTTCAGCAAGTTCGAGGCGGCGGCGGCTGGTGACGGCGGCAAGGCGCTGTGGGCGGCGCGGGCGCCCTACCGACCCGAGGCCGAGTTCGACCTGATGCTGATTCCGCGCCTGCCGAAGGACGCCGACTGGCGCCAGGACGCCGAGGCCAGTGCGGCGCTCGACCGGATCGAGGCCGAGGACTGGGTCGCCTCGCTGGACCGCGAGGGCAGGCAACCGCGGCTGCGCCTCGCCGACGAGTGGATCGAAGCGCAGGGGCAGGCGATCCGCTCCGGCGAGCGCGGCGCCGGCGAGTTCGCCGACCTCGCCGCCGGCAACCGCTACGCCGTCTACTTCTGGGGTGCCAACACGACCAAGGCGCTGCACATCGGCCACCTCCGCAACCTCGCCGTCGGCGCCGCGATCGCCGGGGCGCTGAAGCAGGCGGGGGCCAAGGTCGAGAACCGCAGCTTGATCTGCGACGTCGGCCGCAGCATGGGCGAGGCGATGGCCGGCGTCGCGACCCGCGCCGGTGAGGACTCTGGCCCCGACGCCGACGAGAAGTCCGACCACTTCGTCGGCTTCTGTTACGCCGACTACGTCACCGCCAGCAAGAACGGCGGCCTTGGCGACGACGGCGCCGAGGACTCGGTCGCCCGCGAGTCGACCCAGTACGAAGACAAAGCCGACGAGCTGATGATGCGGGTCCTCGGCGGCGATCAGCAGGCGCTGGAACTGTGGTCGCGGACCCGCTCCTGGGTGGTCTCGGGCCAGCGCAAGACGCTCGCCAGCCTCGGCATCAGCTTCGACAAGGTGATCTACGAGTCCGACTTCCTGCCCGAGGTCGCCGAGTACATGAACCAGGGCCTCGCCGCCGGCACCCTGACCAAACGCTGGGGCGACGAAATGGTGATGTACGAGACCGAACGCGAGGAGCTGGAAGAGATGCCGCTGGTCCGCTCCGACGGCCTCCCGACCCAGCACATGCGGGCGCTCGCCTACTGGGCCGCGGCCGACGAACTCGATGACGTCGTCTCGATGCAGGTCTGCGGCAACGAGTGGGTCGCCCACGTCACCTGCCGCCGCAAGCTGATCGACGAGATGGGGCTGCAGAACGGCAACGGCAACGGCTCGGCCCGCGGCGGCGGCCCGCCGACCCACGACATCTTCCACGGCATGGTCGCCCGCGAGAACGAATCGATCAGCTCCTCGAAGAAAGGGGCGCTCTTGATCGACGACCTGGTCGAGTGGATCGAGGACGAGCTCTCGCAGAGTCCCGAGCTGGCGGAGGAGATGGGGCGCCACCCGCACCCCGAGACGGTGCCGGCGCAGGTCGCGCTCGGCTACTTCCTCCTGCAGCCGACGACCAAGCAGGTCAAGTTCGGCAAGGACAAGCTGCTGGTGGAGGGGAAAGGCAGCCTCGGCTGGGACCTGGCGCGCGCCCAGGCCCACCACGCCGCCGCCGAGATCCAGGGCGAGCGTCCGGCGGAGGACCCGGACTACCGCTTCGCCGTGGTCCAGTCCGAGCACTACCGGGTGCACCTGGGGAGCGCGGTCGAGGACTTCGACGTCGCGCCGCTCTCCAAGTACCTCTCCCATTTCGCGCGCTGGTACCGGGAAGAGGAGCGGGCACCGGAGGTCGAGGCGGTCGTCCAGCCGGTGCTGGAGCAGGGCCTGCGGGGCCTGGGACTAGAGGGAGGCTGACGTGAAAACGCTTTTGGTCGATAACCACGATTCCTACACCTACAACGTCTTCCACCTGCTGGCCGCGGCCTCGGGCGAGGAGCCGATGGT
>Ga0164301_10000009_pt1 | contig 60815 bp, 68 predicted proteins | sample Whisoiple_231_MG_FD_109711 | JGI IMG/M metagenome (GOLD analysis project Ga0164301, IMG submission 109711) | Unamended control soil microbial communities from upstate New York, USA - Whitman soil sample_231_MG | ecosystem: Environmental > Terrestrial > Soil > Agricultural land ... | reverse complement strand
GGCCGCGGGTGTTGCTGCGCGACGAGATCCTGCGCGAGGCCGGGATCGACATCTACGAGGCGAGCCGCGACGAATTGGCCGAGGTCGCCGGCGACGATGCCGAGGAGAACGACGACTGGGCCGGCCTCGTCGACACCCTGCAGGGCAAGCTGGTCGAGCCGAAGCTGATCCAGCCCACCTACATCACGGTGCTGCCGATCGACATCTGGCCGCTGGTCAAGGTGCACCCCGACGACCCCAAGGTCTGCGAGGCCTTCGACGGCATCGTCGCCGGGATGGAGATCGTCGGCGGCGGCACCGACGTCAACGACCCGATCGAGCAGCGCCAGCGCTTCATCGAACAGCGCGAACGCCAGGAAGCCGGCGCCGAGGAGGACCCCCATCCCCACGACGAGGAGTTCGTCCGCGCGCTCGAATACGGGATGCCGCCGGCGAGCGGCTGCGGCCTCGGGATCGATCGCCTGCTGATGATCATGACCGGGGCGAAGACGCTGCGGGACGTGATCATCTACCCGGCGATGCGAGAGCTGCCGGGCGAGTAGACCTGCGGCGGGCGCTCGGATAGGGTGCGCGCATGGCCGTGAAGCTCCACCGCTGCTCGCTGATGTTCGTGAAGAACGGCGGGCACCCCTGCTGGAAAGTGCAGCAGGCGCTGGACGAGCAGGGAATCGACTACGAGGTCGTCAAGGGGCCGCTGCTGCCGTTTATGCGGGGCGACCTGAAGCAGCTCTCGGGCCAGGGCAAATACCCGGTGATCGAGTTCGACGACGGCAGCACCTACCGCGACGAGTCGAAGGACATGGCCGAGCGGATTCGCGCCGGAGAGCTTTTCTCCTAGCCGGACGGAGCCGCAGCCGACTTTCGACCCAGCCTGGTGTGTCGAGAGTCGGCTAGACCGCGCGGGTCAGGCCGCCGTCGATCGGGATCACGGTCCCGGTGACGTACGCAGCGCGCTGGGAGCAGAGGAAGGCGACGAGGTCGCCGTACTCCTCGACGGTGCCGAGCCGGCCGGCGGGGACTTCCTCGCGGGCGGCGGCTTCGACCTGATCCATCGAGCCGACCAGCTCGGCCATGCGGTCGGTGGCGAAGCGGCCGGTGGCGACGGTGTTGACCGTGATCCCGTCGCCGGCGACCTCGCGAGAGAGGGTCTTGAAGAAGCCGACGGTGGCGAGGCGGTTGGCGTTGGAGAGGCCGAGCGCGGGGTTGATCTCGATCGTCGTGGTGGAGCCGACGTTGACGATCCGGCCCCAGCCTTCGCCGCGCATGCCGGGGACGACGGCGCCGGCGAGGATGCGGGGGGCCAGCACCAGCGAGCGGTAGGCGTCCTCCCATTCCTCGAAGCCGTGGTCAAGGGCGCCGCCGGGGGGAGGGCCGCCGGTGTTGGTGACGAGGATGTCGACCGAGCCCAGCGCTTCGGCGACCTCGAGCGGCAGGCGGGCGAGGCCCTCCAGGTCGGTGGCGTCGGCGACGAACGGCGTGGCCCCCTCGCCGATCTCCGCCGCGGCGGCATCGAGGCGCTCCTGCGAGCGGCTGGCGATCGCCACCTTGGCGCCTTCCCGCGCCAGCGCAGCCGCGACTCCGCGCCCGATCCCCTTGCTCGCGCCCATCACCAAGGCGACTTTGCCCTCGATCCCAAGGTCCATGGCCCAACCCTAGCCGCGGCGAGGATGCTCAGAACCCCTTGCGCGGGTATCGTTCTCCCCGAGCGCCCGTAGCTCAGTGGTCAACGGGTCCTTTCGGGGGCCCAAAGAGCGTCGGTCTTTCAAGCCGAAGGTCGCCGGTTCGAATCCGGTCGGGCGCATTCCTTCGTGTTCCGGTTTGTGCCCTGGATTGCCCGGCGCAGAGCCAAGCCTTCGGTCTGACGCCGGATCGGCGTTCCGGCGGCGTCCGGGCGATTCCGCGGCGTTCCGGCGCGTCTGTGTCACATCCTGGTCACATTTTCGGGCGGGTACTAGGGTCTCCGAGATGCCGCAGGAAAAGGCCGAAGCTCGAAAGGCTGTCCGCGCCGCTCAGAAGCAGTACGAGCGCGATTCCGCCGCGACCCAGAAGGCGCGGCGCAAAGCCTTCGCTCAGGCTCAGAAGGAAGGGCTCTCGCTGCGGGAGATCGGCGATGAGGTCGGGCTTCACCGCTCGCGCGTCGCGCAGATCATCAACGGCGAGTAGCACCAACTGTCTAGGTTTTCTAGACAGTGGTGATAGCCTGAACCGATAAGACAAAAAGCGCCCCCGCGCTGGTGGAACAGCCGGGGGCATGGCACAGGAAGGAATGCTTCCCATGCGCAACAAGCCTAAAGGCGCGGGCGATGATGAACGCGCCACGACCGCCGCCCTGGACGACCGCGACCAGGCGCGGGTTCTCAGGCACGTTCTGTTCATCTATCCGGAGTCTCTGACGCTCGCGGAGTTGACCCGCGAGCTGACCGCCGCCTCCACCGATTTCCAAGAGCGGGACCGGATCGAGCGCGCCGTACGCGACCTGACGGCAGTCGGCCTGCTCCACCGCGTCGGAGGTCTGGTCCTGCCGACGCGAGCCGCCGTGTACTTCCACGCGCTGGAGGAAGCCGAATGAGCGACGGGAGGCAGGTGGATCGAGAGGCAGCCGAGCGGATCGGCCGCAACGTCTTCATGGCCCGTCGCCGCGCTGGGTTCTCCCAGGAAGAACTCGGAGCGCTCGCGGGCCTGCACCGAACGGAGATCGGGATGGTCGAGAACGGCATTCGCCTGCCGCGCGTGGACACGCTCTTGAAGCTCGCCTTCTCTCTGGCGGTGCCGGTGGGCGAGTTGGTGACAGGGATCGAGTGGATCGCCCCGGCGCCAAGCCATCCCGGTTCCTTCGCCGTCGCCGGGAGGTGAGGACGATGGGAGACGCCGAGATGAAGATCGGGATCAAGCCGCTCGAAGGAAGGATGCTCTTCCTCCTCCAGCATCCGCTGCGCAGGCGCCTGCTGGGCCTCTACGTCGAAGCGACCGAGCCTCTGAGCCCAAAGGAACTCGCCGACTACACGAAGTCTCCTCTGGACAACGTCGCCTCTCACGTCCGCGTCCTCGCCAAGCACCGCGCCGTGGAGCTGGTCGAGGTCCGGCCGGCACGCGGCGCGGTCGAGCACTTCTACAAATCGACCTCCCTAGTCGATCAGGTGCCATGGGCGCGAGCCCTCCTCGGGCTGAAGGAGGCCGCGTGATTAGCGGCAAGGTCATCAGCGTCCGCATGCCGGACGAGCTGGCGGCGCAGATCGACGCCATGGCCCGCGCGGAGGGCGTATCGGTGTCTGAGGCGATGAGGGCGGCGGCATACCGCTACATCGCCACCCGACGAGCAGATCAGGAGTTCAAAGAGCGCCTGAAGAAGCGACTCGAAGAAGACCGAGAGGTCTTGGAACTCCTAGCCGAGTAGAGCGATCCCTTGACCCCTCACGCCCTATCACTACCGCCGCGCCGAACTCCAACTGCAACCCCCCGACACATTATGAACCCCGAACGGGAGTTCGATTTTCGTGCCTGAGACCGGCCCTCTCGGCGATCCGCGCGATTTGACCTTCGGTCGGCCTCCCCACCGCCAATTGTGGCGCGGCTGCGCCGCGCGGTTGGCGGGTAGGGAGGCGCTCCCGGTGGTGGTCGTGGACGGAACGAAATTCCGGGGGCGTTCGCGGCGAGGAAGGCATTTCGGTGGCATGAAGCAGAGCCGCGCGGAACTCACTGCTCGCAGAAGGCACCTAGGTGGCATGGAGCGGAAGCCGACCTTCTTCACCGAGCGCACCTTGGCGGACTTCCTCGCCGTCTCGGATCGCACCGTCCGCAACTGGATCAGACGAGGCGAGCTACCCAGCTACAAGCTTGGCGCGGCGCGGAGGATCGACCCCGCCGACGTTGACGACTTCCTTGCTCGCCACAGGGATGCGGCGTCATGAGGCGCGAGACGCCGGTCAAACGGCGGAACCCATCCGGCGAGATCGTGTGGATGGCCCGCTACACCGGCCGCGACGGCCGCCGCTACATCGCCAAGCCGAGCTGGAACCGGGGCAAGGGCACCTTCAAGCGCAAAGGAGAAGCGCAGAAGGCGATTGACGAGGCTTACGGACTCTCGGATCGACCGGACACCCTCGGCGACTACGCCGCCACCTGGACCGAACGCCACCCAAGATCCGAGCGCACGAACGCCACGAACGACCACCGGATCAGCCGCGTTGCTGACCTGAAGGTCGAGGGCATCCCGCTGAAGGACTGGCCGCTGCGCGAACTGCGCCGTCGCCACGCGCTCGCCCTGGTCGACCACATGCTCAGAGTCGAAGGCCGAGCCACCACCGGAGCCGTAGGAATCCTCCGGGCGCTCTCGGCGATGGCCGAGGACGCGATCACGGATGAAGTGTGTGACCTCAACCCTTTCAAGGGCGTCCGCATCCGAGCCAACGATCCAAGGGCGAAAAAGAAGCCAAGACCCATCCGCGTCTTCACCTTCGGGGAAATGCACCGCTTCGCGAAGGCGGCAGGCGACTACGAGGCAATGATCCGCGTTTTCACCGACTGCGGCCTGAGACTGGGGGAGGTGCTGCCCCTGCGACGAGAAGACTTCGACGGCGAGACCCTCCAAGTGCGCCGCACCGCCCACGAGGGCCAGATCCTCGAGGGAACGAAGACCGATCATGGCGAGCCCGATGCCGGCCGCGTCGTCCCCGTCCCCGCGACCCTCGGCTGGATGCTCGAAGCCCAGCTCCAGGTCAGCGACGACAGCGAGCTGCTGTTCACTACCCCGACCGGCCGCATGTGGCGGGAGCGGAACTTCTACCGCGACCTCTGGCGCCCGACCCAAGAAGCCTCCGGCCTAGACATCCGCCCCCACGAGTGCCGCCACAGTTATGTGACGCACCTGCGCGCTGCCGGAGTCAACGACGCGGATCTGGCCGAGATCGCCGGGCACCGGGTGGAGACGATGCTGGCGCGGTATACCCACGCAGTCGGAGCCAGCTTCGCTGTGGTTGGTGCCTTCATCGATAAGGGGCCGCCTATCTCGTCAATCCGCAAATAGGTCAATTTCGGGTGGTCGAAGCCTTCCGGGGCTGATCGTAGGCTTCTCTCAGATGTCCCAGGATGGCCCCCCCGCACTTGACCAAGCCCTCTTACGAGAGGCCGTCGCTCTTCGTGACCGGATTGAGGCTCAGGCGGATCAATCTGAGCGCCTCCGGCTACTTGCGGAACGGATTGAAGATCAGACTCAGCGAGAACGGGCCTTGCTTGAGCAGCTTGAGAGTGCCTTGGGTCGCTCAGTCCAGCTCTCCATTGATGAGCTCGATGGACGGCTACGAGGTCATCGGTTGCTTGAGGTAGCGGTGAAAGTTCTTGAAGAGAAGCTCGGACGCGGGCAAGCCATCCATTACAAGGAATGGTTTCAGCTTCTCCAGACCCATGGCTATCGGGTTGGCGGAAAAGATCCTTTGGCCACCTTCCTAGCGCAAATTAATCGCGCGGATAGCGTCGAAAGTCTTGGGCGGCGAACGGGCCGCTACCGTCTAAAAGCCGCTTAACTGCGCCAAAAATTAGGGCTTGCTCGGGGCGAGCGGGAATCTGTCTGACCGCGCTTCTAGGATCGTTCCTACACGTAGTTGCTTTCTGCAAATCCTATGGCAGGGATTAGGAGGCGTCGTGCCAAAAGGGGACATCCACACCGTGCCGCACAGGGGCGGGTGGGCCAATCGGGTCGAGGGCGGAAAACGGGTTTCCAATACCTCGCCGACTAAGCAAGAAGCTCAGGTGGCGGGTCGCAAGATGGCTCAAGACCGCGGAGTTGAGCACAAAATCCACAATCGAGACGGAACCATCGGTCAGCGGAACGGTCCGTATCCGCCTCGCCGTGATCCTCGCCGTTCGAGGGGCTGAGGTCTATGCCGACTATTTCAGAGGAGCAGTTGAGTAAATGGACTCAGCCCGCCTTTGGCAATGAAGACGCACGTCGCGAGAACACCGAAAAGGTCATTGGCGACGCGATCCGCGGCAATGACTTCCTAGCGAAGCTATCTATCGATGTATACGCCAAGGGCTCCTACAAAAACAACACTAACGTACGACGCGACAGCGATGTTGACATTGCTGTTGAGTATACGGACATCTTGATGTTCAACTACGCCCAAGGAGTTACCCAAGACGAAGTCTGGCGGGCCAGAGGGATTGACCGATATTCGGGGCCACTTCAGGGTAACGATGGCTCCTTCGACATCGATCAATTTAAGGATGCCATCGAGGAAGCTTTAGTGTCGGCATTTGGCAGAAGCGCCGTATCCAGGTCAAACAAAGTGTTCACGGTTCGCGAGAGTTCCCGTTCGCTGGCGGCAGATGTTGTTCCCTGTGTGACTCACGATCATCAGTGGTCGCCGACGAGCTACGCACGCGGTATTCAGTTGCTAGCAGACAAGCCGCCGCGCCGATCGGTGATCAACTATCCCATGCAGCATTACCGCAATGGTATCGAGAAGAATACCGACACTTCAAAAAGATTTAAGCGAATAGTACGCATCTTGAAGAACCTTGAGAACAAAATGGTTGTGGATGGTGTCTGCTCGGAGGTTCCGAGCTACTTAATCGAGTCCTTGGTCTTCAATTGCCCGACTAACTGCTTTTCAGGCTCCTGGGCGCAGCAGGTCCGTGCAGTGCTAGTCCATATTTGGGAAGACACCAAGGAGGCCGAGTGCGAAGACCGCTGGTTTGAGGTCAACAACATCAAGTTCCTGTTTCACGTAACTCAGAAGTGGACTCGTGCTGACGCTCGGTCATTCGTTCATGAGGCGTGGCAGTATGTAAAGGGCAGCTAGGTGCCTTCAAAGGCTTGGATCCAGATCATTATCGGCCTGGTTGCTGGCGCGATGGTGGGGTTATCAGCTCTCACTGGAGATTCGGTTGATGAACAGGGCCTCCGCTGGCTGACCTCAGTAAGCGGAGGGATTGTCCTTCTACTTTTGATGTTCGATCGCTGGTTATGGCGATTGCCCGGCATACGCTGGCTCTGCGAAATGGCAGGTCGGCCAGTGATCCATGGAACGTGGTACGGGACACTCAAGTATGAGAAAGACCAAGACGGTAAGCCAGGTTCTACTGAGATTTACATTGCGATAAAGCAAACGTTTTCAGAGGTCCGGTCGATCCGATGTTACTTCCCGAAAACGGAAGCGGAGTCCTGGTCGCTAGCGGCAGCTCTTCAGCCCAACGACCACCGTAGCGATCTCCGCTACATCTACCAGCAACAGGCCCCGGTTCCGAATCGAGATACCAACCGTCCCACCGAAGGGGCGTGTCAACTTGCAGTTAGTGGACGACCTGTGAATGAACTCAGCGGGTCCTACTATGCAGAGCGGGGTGGGAGAGGAACCATCCAGGCAGGTGAATACTCGTCGAAGGTAGCTGGGTCTCTCGGTGACGCTCAGAGGCTGCGAGTCTGCCCCCAGACGGGCGAGGGTGCGCGTATGTCGTTATGAATGGATCGCTGACACCATCTGCCACAAGAGAGCCGAATCCATCGGCTATCGCTTGGTACGTCGAACGGGCGGAAGCCCTGCTGGACGATCTGCGAGATCGAGTCCAGTCGTTGCGATCACGTGGTGGCCAACTCGCTGGATTCTCGGGTGCCGTTATCGCGCTTGCAGGTGGCAATGCTGAGGCTATTCTGCGAGCCGTCCATGGGCCTGCCCGAGACGCCGCCGGCGTTGCCCTGCTTGTGGGGGCGGTCAGTCTTATCGCCGCGTTCGTGACCGCATTGCGGGGAACCATGCTGCCGCAACTGGTGTCTGACATCTCTGCCCGAGAGATTGCGAATTACACCACCGAGCGTTTTACGCATGAGCCCGACCTGTGGCGAGTTCACATTAGGACGATCAATGGTCTCTTGATCTCTATCGCTTCAACGACTCGCCAAGGGGATCGAGCTGCGAAAGCCGTGCAATGGGCTGGGCGTTTTTTCTTGGCGGGATTGTTGGCTGTCGGAATCGCTCTCGCTATCCTTATCGCAGTGGTGACTTTCTAATGCCGATCTTCCTTCCCGATCCAGATCAGCCCGGCCAGCCAGTGGAGCCTGATCCACCGGCTGAGGATGTGCCTCTCAACGAGACGACCGCTCCGATTCACTACGAGGGCGACACGAACTCAGTATGAGCACTTACGACGATCCGCCCCTAGAGCAGACTGCGCCTCCTATGGAAGACCTCCAAAAGGGTGGCGGGGGTAGCGAGACGAAGTGACCCGCCCCAGCGATGAGCCTGAGCCGGCTGAATCCGAGCCTCTCGACAAAACGGCTCCCCCAATGGACGAGCACCAGAGCGAGGAGATAGGCCCGCGAAAGGAGGGTGGGGACCATGGATGAGCCGAGCCATGAAGCGAATGGCGGTGAGAGTTCATCTGCCGAGGGGTCAGGTCTTGAGAAATCGACGCCCCCTATTGATGTTCAGCACCGTGATGACGGAGGGCAGTCTTTAGCGCCTTTGGATCAGACCACGCCGAAGATCGATTCTGTTCTCGGTTCCGAGGGTCCATCTGGCCGTGGCCGCAATGGACGAGGTGAAGGGACCCGCTAGGCCGAGTACCTGGCCTACGGTTCTTGGTCGCATTTCGGTCGCATCGCCTTAGCGATCCGGCTGCCCACGCCAAAGACCCTCCTCCTTTCAAGCCGAAGGTCGCCGGTTCGAATCCGGTCGGGCGCATGGGAAAGTCGCTTGTGGAGCCTAATGAGCTTCAGAAAAGCGTCGGTTTCGAAACCGACGCTTTTTGGTTCCTCAGGCGTCAAATGGTCCGCTAGCGGGGGTCTCGGTCCCTTCGGGCGTTCCAAGCGGGTGGGGTCGAACCGCCGACCTCCTGGGTGCGATCCAAGGAGGGCGATGGCGCGAAGTCGTCAGACCATAGGTGTTTGCAGCGCTTTTCTGATGGCCTTGGAGAGGCTGCAGAAAGTGAAATATGCAGGGACATGCACCGATATGTGGGGAGTCAGGCACTTCTGGCGAAAAGTGCCTGAAATAAGGAAGGCGGTTGGAGTTGATAGCCGGTCTTAAGCGGTCACAGCGCCCTCGGATGCAGATGAGACGCTCGCAGCGTACTTCGCCATCACTCCGAGTCCCGAGCTCTGTTCGGGTGCCCGGTATTCGCCGATCCGCTTTTCGATCTCTTCGGCACTGAGACCGATGTCGAGGCGTCTCGCCTCGACATCGAAGCAGATCTCGTCGCCCTCGCGGATCGCTGCGATTGGCCCGCCCTTTGCCGCCTCCGGCGCTACATGGCCAGCCATCAAGCCACGGGTGGCTCCCGAGAAGCGCCCGTCGGTGAGCAGGGCGACACTCTCTCCAAGTCCCTCGCCAATGATTGCCGCCGTCACCTGGAGCATCTCGCGCATCCCGGGGCCGCCGGCCGGGCCCTCGTTTCGGATCACGACGACGTCCCCCGCCCTCACCTTTTGGTCCTTCACCGCGCGAAAGCAGTCCTCCTCGGACTCGAATACGCGGGCCGGACCTACCTGCTTCTTACGCTCGGTTCCGGCGAGCTTCACCACTGCTCCCTCCGGGGCGATGTTCCCGCGCAGGATCGCCAGGCCGCCTTCGCTCTTCAGGGGACGGTCAACCGGCCGGACGACCTCCTGTCCCGGCGCCTCGTCCGCGGCGCCGGCCTCTTCGCCGATCGTGCGGCCGCTGACCGTCAGGGCATCGCGGTTGAGGATGCCGGCTTCGGCGAGTCGCTTCATGATCAGCGGCACGCCCCCGGCGCGGTAGAGATCGGTGGCGACGAAACGCCCGCCGGGCTTCAAATCGGCGAATAGAGGGGTCTTCCGCGAGATCCGCTCGAAGTCGTCGATCGCGAGCTGAATTCCTACCTGCCGAGCCACCGCGAGCAGATGAAGCACGCCGTTGGTCGAACCCCCGGATGCGCAGACGCAGGCGATTGCGTTCTCGAGAGAGTCCCGGGTTATCACCCGGCTCGGGGTGATCTGCTTTTCCAGCAGCTGCATAACCAGTCCGCCGGCCCGCTCTGCGACCGACCCCTTATCTCGGTCTTCGGCGGGAACCATCGTCGAGCCGGCCGCACTGATGCCAAGCGCCTCGAAGGCGCAGGCCATCGTGTTGGCGGTGAACTGGCCACCGCAAGCGCCGGCGCCGGGGCTGGCGGCGCCCTCGAGCTCGTGCAGTTCCTCGTCGCTGAGCTCTCCCGACGCGTGGGCGCCGATCGCCTCGAAGACGTCGGCGATGGTCACATCTCGACCATGCCAGCGTCCGGGCCGGATCGAACCGCCATAGAGCATCAGCGACGGGATGTCCAGACGGGCCAGTGCCATCACGCAGCCCGGGATCGTCTTGTCGCAGCCCGAGAGGGCGACGAGAGCGTCGAACTGGTACCCCCGGGCGGTTAGCTCGATCGAGTCGGCGATCACCTCGCGACTGATCAGCGAGGTCTTCATCCCCTGGGTGCCCATCGTGATTCCGTCGGATATCGCGACCGTGTTGAACTCGATCGGCGTTCCGCCCGCGTCTCGTACTCCCGCTTTAACCCGTTCCGCCAGTCCTCGCAGGTGGAAGTTGCACGGCATCGCTTCCGTCCAGGTGTTGGCGATGCCGACGGTGGGGCGGCCGAGAGCGTCGTCGCCGAAGCCAATGCCCTTCATCTGGGCTCGCGCCGCAGCCCGCTGGGGACCATCGAAGAGAACACTTGATCGAGGCCGCATCGTCATCCTTGCATCACCTCAGTACCACTACCGACTCGTTGGTCACGAGGCCTCGGTCCGCCGTCAGCTCATCCACGACCCCAAAAGCCCTACCGATGCCTTCCGGCGAATCGACCAAGGTAGTCACCATCGGAACGCGTTGCAGCTGAAACGGACGGCTGCCGTGGGGGACGTGGTCGTTATGAAAGCCCCAGGTTCCCCGCAGCGAGGTTGCCCCGGTCGCTCCCTTCTTCCTCAGGCGGCGGATCAGCGGCGCGTGAACTGGAGGGCTCTTGGCCTTGCCCACCTCTGAGGCATAGACCACCAGCTTTTGCCACCCCTCACCACGGTTGGTCGCTTCGAACGGCAGGCAAGACGGATGCGCGAGCAATTCGCCGTCGCGCTTGCAGATGCCAACCCGCTCAAGCGTGAGAAGCGGCCGTCGCAGGAGGCCTGCCAGCTCCGGGAGGATTGCTCCAATCCGATCGCCTCTCCCGATCGCTGTCACCATGACCGGTACCTCGCGGTTTAGCGAGCAGGTCTTGGGACGCTTGCGCTCGCCTCGGACCGTACCGTCGACTCCGCGCAGTACAGTCGCTCCTGGTAGCCCCCGGCGATACAGCAGGTCGCAGATCGCCATGAAGGCTGGCTTGCCGAAAGCCTCCTCGTGATGCCGAACGAACACGCTCAGCTTCGTAGTCCCACTCAGTACGAGTGCATCCAGCCTTCCGGTCAGCATTCGCGCGGGCTCGAGCGTAATCAAACCGCGATGCTCGATCTTCATCACAGCTTCTACAGCGCTCTCGATCTGCTGGGGGGTGTCGATCGCGACCGAAACAAGAGGCAGGTTTCCGCAGAGATCGGCATGAAGGTCACTGCGCAGACGGCGCTTCAGTCCGAAACCTTCCGCCCCTAGAAGCAGCACACTGGTCTCCAGTTTCACCCGGCTGTAGACGTTGAACAGCAGGTCGGCGACGAGGCCGTCATCGCTGCGGTCACGCAGGCCAAAGTAGGTGGTGAGTTTGAGGCAGTCGTCGTTCACGGTGCGCCTTCCGGAGCACAGTTAGGGAGGAGCGCCAGGGAGGCGACGTAGTTGAGGTTGCGAAAGCGCTCGGCATGGTCGAGCCCGTAGCCGACGGCGAAGAGGTCGGGGATGTCGAAGCCGACGTAGTTGGGCGAGAAGTCTCCGCGTAAACCGCCCGGCTTTGCCAGCAAAGCACAGGCCTCCAGCGATCGCGGCTGGCGCGCGGCCAGATGACGCATGACATAGGAAAGAGTGAGACCGGAGTCGACGATGTCCTCGACGACGAGAACATCCTTGCCTTCAACCGAGGCGCCCACGTCCTTTTCGATCCGCACGACGCCCGAGGAGCTGGTTGCCGATCCGTAGCTCGAGACCGCAATGAAATCCACCTCGCAGGGAACGGACACTTTCCTCAGCAGGTCGGCGAAGAAGACGACGGCCCCCTTGAGGACGCCGATCATCAGCAGGCTCCGCCCGGCGTAGTCACCGCTGATTGCCGCGCCCAACTGAGCGACCCGCCTGTTCAGTGCATACGTCGGCACCAGGGGGATGCCAACGGTTGCCTCGGTTGCCGCCTCCTCAGGCGCGCCAAAGGTCGTCACAGGACGCTCCCGTCTGCGGCGGGAATTCTTCCCGCCGGGTGGATCCCGGCTGCCGGCACCGCTTTGCTCCGGGAGGGAACCAGGCTGTGCTCGATCCACCAGCCTGCGGCAAGTGAGCTGAGGATTGCCAGCATCACCAGTGAGACGTAGAAGCTCATATTGACGATGCCGGCATCCAATGCCACCGTCGCGAGGATGATCCCCGGCCCTCCCCTGGCATTCATGGCAACCGCATAGCTGCGGGCGTCGGCGAGCGGCTCGCCGGCCAGCCGCGCCCCCAGGTAGACGCTCCCGGCCTTGATCAGGCAAGCCGTGGCGAAGAAACCGGCGAAGAACACCGGGTCGAACGCATTCAGCAGGTCGAGCCGGAAACCGACGAGCGCGAAGTAGAGCGGTACGAAAAAGCTGAGGCCGAAGGCCTTCACGCGCTCCGTCGCCTCAGATGATCCGCACCCCCCGAGGGCCATCCCTGCGACGAGCCCGCCGAACAGGGGAGGGATATTCACTAGGAGGCATCCGCAGACCACCGCAACGATGAAAAGAAGCTCGGCCCGCACGTCTCCGGAGATGCGCCGAAGCAGCGAATCCCTCCTGGCCCCGCGCACGGCAGCGACCGAACCAAGCGCCAGCGCAGCGCCGACGACGCAGAAATAGAAGGCAGCCCCCAGCGTCGACCCCGGCTCGATGTTCAGTGCAGCGGCGAGCCCGATTTCGTCGCTGCTCTGACTGATGCCGAGTGCGACGCCCAGGACGGCGAACATGACGATGTCCTCGCACACCGCCGCCCCGAGCACGACCCGCGCGAACGGCGTGTCGAGAAGGCCAAGGTCCAGCATGATCCTTGAAATCACCGGGATGCTGGTGACCGCGATGGCAGTCGCGAAGACCAGTCCCACCGCGGCGGGATCGGCACCAGGACCGCCGATGTGCAGGGGCGGCGCGATCGCGAAGAGCCCCAGCCCGAGGGCAAAAGGGAGCGTGGTTCCCGCGATCAGAATCGAGACGGTGGTGACCCTCTCCCTGCCGGCCGGGAGCCTGCGCAGCTCGGTTCCAGCCGCGAACATCAGCCAGATCAGGCCCAGCTGATTGAGCGCCCCAAGGGCATTGGCCGAAGGCCCCGCGCTCCGCAGGACCTCGTCCTGAAGATGCGGCGCCACGGCGCCGAGCACGGAGGGGCCAAGGATCAGCCCTCCCACGATCTCGCCTATGACCCGGGGTTGCCGGTGCCTGGCGAACAACTCCCCCATGGCGAGAGCGGCGAACAGCAGCAGGCCGGCTGAGATGAAAAAGCGTGCCAGGTCTTCCTCGCCCAGGACCATGTCACGTCAGTACCTGTAGTGCTCGGGCTTGTACGGCCCTGCCGGAGCCACCCCGATGTAACTGGCCTGCTCCTCGGTTAGCACGGTGAGTCGGACTCCCAGCGCGTCGAGGTGCAGCCTCGCCACCAGCTCGTCCAGGTGCTTGGGCAAAACGTACACCTGCCGCTCGTAGGACTTCGTGCGGCTGAACAGCTCGATCTGCGCGAGTACCTGGTTCGTAAATGAGTTCGACATCACGAAGCTGGGATGCCCCGTCGCATTGCCCAGGTTCACCAGCCGGCCCTCGGAGAGAACGATTACCGAGTGCCCATCGGGAAATGCGTACTCATCCACCTGTGCCTTGATGTTGCACCGCTGTACCCCGTCGGCCGTTTCAAGGCCGGCCATGTCGATCTCGTTATCGAAGTGACCGATGTTCGCAACGATGGCGTTGTGCTTCATTTCGCTCATGTGCCGGGCGGTGATGATGTCCCGGTTGCCCGTGGCGGTCACCACGATGTCCACGGAACCGATGATTTCGTCCAGAACGCAGACCTCGAAACCGTCCATGGCGGCTTGCAGTGCGCAGATCGGGTCGACCTCGGTGACCACGACCCGGGCGCCCTGGCCGCGCAGCGAAGCTGCGCACCCCTTGCCGACGTTGCCGTATCCGCAGATGACGGCGACCTTGCCGCCGATCATCACGTCGGTTGCCCGATTCAGGCCGTCGATCAGCGAGTGGCGGCACCCATAGACGTTGTCGAACTTGGACTTGGTGACCGCGTCGTTGACGTTCATCGCCGGGAACAGCAGCTCGGCCGACTCGGCCAGCTGGTACAGGCGCAGGACCCCCGTGGTCGTCTCCTCGGTGACCCCCGCGATGCCCGCTGCGATCGAGTGCCAGCGCCGCGGATCATCTTCGAGGGACTTGCGCAGGAGGCGGTGGATCACCTCAAGCTCCTCGGGGCTGCCCTCGGGTGGATCGTCAACCGAACCCTGCTCCTCACACGCGTAGCCCTTGTGGATGAGAAGGGTGGCGTCGCCACCGTCGTCCAGGATCATGTTCGGCCCGCCACCGTCCGGCCACAGCAGCGCCCTCTGCGTGCACTGCCAGTACTCCTCGAGGGTCTCTCCTTTCCAGGCGAACACCGGGACGCCGGCGGCCGCGATCGCGGCCGCCGCGTGGTCCTGGGTGGAGAAGATGTTGCAGCTCGCCCATCTCACCTCCGCACCGAGGACGATCAGCGTCTCGATCAGCACCGCGGTTTGGACCGTCATGTGCAGGGAGCCGGTGATTCGCGCCCCCTGCAGCGGCTGTTCCTGACCGTGCCGCTCGCGGAGCTTCATGAGGCCGGGCATCTCTACCTCGGCCAGCGAGATCTCCCGCCTTCCCCACTCGGCAAGCCCTATGTCGGCGACTTGGAACTCGCTCGCCGTCCCGCGCTCGCGGAGTTTGTCGACGACCTCAGGCATTTTCAGGCTCCTACGGCCGCAGGCGAGGGACTGGGCGACTCAGAGACGGCAGCGACGGGGTCGGGTTCGACGACGACGCTCATGCCCGGCCGCAGGTTGTAAGTGCCGGCGAGGTCCATCCGGTTGCGGGCGAGGGCGAGGAAGCCGCGGCTGCTCAGATAGGCGACCGGCGCCCCCAGTTCCCTGTCCCCGAAGGTCCTGGTGAGAGTGAGATCGAAGGTCAGGACGTCGTCGACGGTGATCCGCAAGGGCGTGTCGTAGCCGAGCCCCATGCTCTCGAGAGTGTCGTAGTGGATATTGGTCCAGATGTTGCCGAACGGATGGTCAATGTTCGTGAAGACACCACGGAGGGACTGCTCGCCATTCTTTTCCGGTTCGTCGGGTTCGAGCCTAACGATGTCCTCGTCGGAAAGTCTTCCTCCGACCTCGGAGATCGGAAAGCCGGCGGCGATGTGGGCCGAGGGAATTGCGACCATCTCGCGGCTGAAGAAGGTGGGCTCCGGTTCAGCGGGAATCACCTCCGCCGAGGTCACCTCGTATGCCTCCGTGTATCCCCACTGATCGATAACGCTCGTCAAAAGGCCGTTGTTCGGAGCCACAAACACCTGTCCCTTCGGCACCCTTAGAGCAACGGAACGCATCTCCGTGCCGGTGTCCGGATAGGAGGTCGTTGCGAAGGTCGTCCAGTCAGGGAAAAACCGCGGCAGATCCACGATCAGTCGGGCGCCCTGCTCGATGTCGAAGGGCTTCATCGTGTGGCAGATGTCCACGATCTGCGCCTCCGGGCATATCGTCAGCATCTGCCCCTTGCACATCCCGACCGAGTCGTCAGCAATTCCCAGGTCGCTCATGAAAGCAATGATGGGTCTCTGCTCGAACTTCTCTGCACGAACCTGATATGCGCGTTGGTCTTCTCGACTAGGCATTGCGCATCCTTTCTAAACTTGTGTGTTCTCTATCTAAGAAGCCTCAGGGTCATTTCAACTTTCCTCTCTGAGAATCAGCAGGGAGCATCCCTAAGCGTTCCGGGTTAACACACGACACAGACGTGCTGAGGTAGCCCAACACTCCTGTCGCACGAACCTTCCGGCTACCGCGTGACTTGTAGTCCGCCCAAGGACCTAGCCGCTTCCTGTGTACTTCTGTGAGACCAACTCTCGCCTTCTCGATGAGGTTGGTCTTCAATCAGAGTAGGGGCAAAAGTGTCATTGTCAAGTGCGTTTTTTCCTGACATTAAAGAGAACCTGCAAATGACAGCAAACCGCTTGAGCTCAAGCGCAATGCCGCTCTGCAAGCGGGATACAGATCACTCAAAAGGTCTTGACAAACCCTCTCGTCGTCCCTTACTTTGGTTGGTAGTACACAAGGTGACCATGCGCCCGTAGTTCAAAAAGGTCAATGGGTGGAGGTCGATAGCGACTTGTGAAAGCTCGTGGAAGGTGTAGGGCCTGCGCTGTAAAAGCTGAGATGTTCACAGCGCGATCCGACTGCGGGAACAACTAACTGCCTGTCGGCGCCTCCCTAAGAGCTGCGGCCCAAGGAGCCGCAGATGTGGGTTCGAATCCCGCCGGGCGCACTTGACTAAGGTAAGTGAACCCGATGCCCCTGGAGGGGTAAGGGACCGGTCGGACGAGCGGACCCAGGCTTATGGGCTAGCGGGGATCGAGGGCCGGTGGCAGGCCGTGTGGAGAGACCGCTCCTGCCACGTCACGCCGGGGGAGGACCACCCTGGCGATCCAGCGTACGTGTTCTCACCCGCGCCGTTCACGTCCGGGGACATCCACATGGGCCATGTCCGCAGTTACACCATCGCCGACGTGTACGCTCGCTTCCGGCGCTTGCGCGGGGACGCAGTCCTGTTTTGCCTCGGCTTTGATTCGTTTGGGCTTCCGGCGGAGCAGGCGGCGGCGAAACGGTCGGTGCCGCCGGCCGCCTGGATCGACCGCTGCAGGCGGCGGATGATGACCCAGCTCGACCGGCTCGGTCTCTCGCTCGACTGGGGCAGGAGCTTCGTCACCTCCGAAGACGAGCAGTACCGCTGGTCGCAGTGGCTGTTTCTGAAGTTTCTCCAGGCGGGCCTTGTTTACCGGGCCTCGGAAGGCGTCGACTGGTGTCCGCGGTGCGAGACGGTGCTTGCCCGTATCCAGGTGCAGGATGGGAGCTGCTGGCGCTGCGGCGCCAGGGTCGAGGTAGTCCAGCTTCCACAGTGGTTCCTTCGCGTTACCGCTTACCTCGCAGAGAACGAGCAAAGGCTCGAGGGGCTGAGAGGCTGGGACGCGATGTCCGTGGCGGCTCAGCGCACGGTCATAGGCCGCGTCGACGGAGTCGAGCTGCCGGTGCTTTCCCCCGATGGGTCCGAGACGAGGCTGTTTGCCTCCGGGTCCGGGCAACTGGACCTTGCGCGGTTCGCGATGCTCTCGCCGCGACACCCGGAGGTCGAGCGCTGGGCCGGCGACCCGGAGGTACGGGCGGGGCTGGAGGTAATTCGCAAAGGGGGGCTGAACCGCGAGAACAGGAGCGCGGGGGAGACCCCCGTCGTCGACACCGGGTACGCCATCCAGATCCCCGGAGCCCGGGGCCCGCTGCCGGTGGTGATCACCCCCGGAGTGGACGCTCGCTTCGGCCCGGCCTTCGTACTCGGGATGCCCGACGCCCACCGGGCCGACGCCAAGATCGCCGAGCGGATTTCGCCCGCTACCCGCCGCACGCTCGTGCCCTCCGCGCGCGGGAGTGCTCCCGGGCCGGCGTTTCGCCACCGGGTCCGCGACTTCGTGATTTCGCGTCAGCGCGTGTGGGGGGCGCCGATTCCGGTCGTCCACTGCGGGAGCTGCGGTCAGGTACCGGTCCCGGAGTCGGAGCTGCCGGTGAGGCTCCCTCCTGACCTCGCGCTCGAAGCGAGCGGCAACTCACTCGCGGAGCGGCCGGACTTCGTCGCTACCGAGTGTCCTCGCTGCGGGCGGCCGGCCAGGCGGGAGACCGACACCCTGGACTGTCATCTCGACGGCATCTGGGCCCAGTTCCCGGGATGCGTTCCAAGAGAGAGCCGTCGGCACGACATGTTCACCCACCCGGGTCTGCGCCGCTGGCTGCCCGCCGCGATGGTGGTCTGGGGCGCCGACGGCGGTCCCTACATGTTCGACGAGCGGATGATCACGAAGGCCCTGCGGGACCTCGGCCCTCTCTCCGCGCTCGAAAGCGGGGAGCCGTTCCAGCGCGCGGTGATGCACGAGATGGTCCACCTCGACGGCCAGAAGATGAGCAAGCACCTGGGGAACGTCGTCGACCCGATGTCGATGGTCGAAGACCTTGGCGCCGACACGATCAGGTTCGCGATCCTCCACGCGGCGGCACCGCGAAAAGTGGTCAGGTGGAGCGAGGACCGTTTGCTTTTCGCCGCCCGCTTCCTGCGGGGGGTCTGGGAGTACGCCGAGCCGAGGATGAGCTGGGTGGCGGATGCTCGGATCGACGGCGACGATCCGATCCGCCGTCGGCTCGCGAACCGGTGCGAAACCGCGATCGGGCGGCTGACCTCCAGCCTCGAGCGCCTCGAGGTCCAGCGGGCGACCCGGGACCTGATCCACCTACTCTCACGCATTCGCGAGTTCGAGAGGACGGCGGAACTGACCCGCGGGACCTTGAACCAGCTCGATCGCGAGGCAGTGGGAGCTGCCCTGCTCGCGTTCGTGCAGATGCTCAGCCCGGTATCGCCGCACCTGGCGGAGGAGCTTTGGGAGCGCTCCGGGCGGGCGGGCCTGGCCTGTGAAGCGAGATGGCCCGAGCGGGGACGGCTGTAGATGACTTGGCTCCTCGACACGACTCTCCGCGACGGCTCTCACGCCGTTCATCACTCGTTTACGGCCGCGCAGGTGGGCCGGGTGGTGCGGGCGCTCGACGCAGCCGGCGTCCCGGTGATCGAGGTCTCCCATGGCGACGGGCTCGGCGGTTCCTCTCTGCAGTGCGGATTCTCCGCCGAGCCGGAAGAGAGCCTGATTGCCGGCGCGGTTACCGCGGCTGGGCAGGCCCGGATTGCGGTCATGTCCCTCCCCGGCATGGGGGCCGCCGAGCGGATCCGCCGGGCGGTGGAGGCGGGCGCAGCGATCGTTCGGGTGGCGGTTCTCTGCATGCAGGCCGAGCTGGCCGAGGCCCACCTTTCAGCGGCCAGGGCGGCGGGCGCCGAGGCGATTGGTTTCCTGATGGCCTCGCACATGCGCGGCCCTGCCGAGTTGGCTCGGCAGGCGCGAATGCTGGAGTCAGCCGGCGCCGGCTGCGTCTACCTCGCGGATTCCGCCGGAGCAATGCTGCCCGGCGACGCTGCGGCGCGGGTCGCGGCTGTTAGAGAGGCGGTGGGGGTCGAGGTCGGATTTCACTCCCACAACAATCTCGGCGCCGCGATCGCGAACTCGATCGCCGCGCTGGACGCGGGGGCGACCTGGATCGACGGGAGCCTGCGAGGACTGGGAGCGGGAGCGGGCAACGCAGCAACGGAGCTCCTCGGGGTGGTGCTCGAGCGCCGGCGGGAGGGGACGCACCCTGACGTGCCAAGCCTCCTCGATGCGGCGGAGTTCGAGGTCGCGCCGCTGATGCAGGTGCAGCCTTTCCCGGACCGGGATTCGGTGCATCTGGGCCGCGTCGGCATCTACTCGACCTTCCTCGCCTACGCGCGGCGAGCCGCGGCCACCTACGAGCTGGACCCGGCGGAAATCATGCGGGAGCTGGGCCGCCGCCAAGCCGTGGTCGGGCAGGAGGACCTGGTGGTCGAGATCGCAGAGGAGTTGGCTGCCCGGTGAGCGCGCCGGCGACAGTGGCCCAGGAGCTGGCGCTCCGCCTCGACCGGGCCTGGGAGGAGCGCGCCCCGATTCGCCCCCTCAGCGAGACCGACAGCCTCGCGCTTCCCGAGGACGCCTACGAGATCCAGCGTCTCTGGACCGAGCTGCGCCGGCGCCGCGGCGACCGGTCGATCGGTCACAAGATCGGCTTGACCAGCGCCGCGATGCGCGAACAGCTGGGCGTCTACGAGCCCGATTACGGATGCCTGTGGGAGTCGCGGTTCCATCCCCGCCAGGACGCGCCCGTCGAGATACCGCACGACCGCTTCATCCAGCCGCGGGTCGAGGGCGAGCTAGCTTTCCTCATGGCTCGGGCGCTTCCCGACCGCGAGGTCGATGCCGAGGACGTGCTGGCCGCGACCGCGGCGGTGGCGGTGGCGATCGAGGTGATCGACAGCCGGATCGAAAACTGGCGCATCCAGCTAGTGGACACGATCGCCGACAACGCCTCCTATGGGGCGGTCGCCCTTGGTCCCTGGAGCACCGAGCTTGCCGCCTGCGACCTGCGGCGGATCCGGCTGCGAGTGAGCTGCGACGAGACGCCGGTGACGGAAGGCCGAGGTGAGGCGGCGCTCGGGAACCCAGCTCGGTGCGTGGCCTGGCTTGCGAACAAGCTGCGCTCCTACGACTCCGGCCTCGCGGCGGGCGACGTCGTCCTCTCCGGCGCCCTTGCCGGGGCGGTACCCGCGTCCCGCGGGCAGGCCTTCACGGTCGAGGTCCCCGGGCAGCCGGCGCTGACGGCGGTCTTCGCATAAGCCCAAATCAATTTGCCTACCAGTAGCGATGGAGATGACCATGGACAAACAACACGTCAAGATCCTCGACACCACCCTGCGGGATGGTGAGCAGTCGCCGGGGATCGCACTCAACCCCGAAGAAAAGCTGGAGATCGCGAAGCAGCTGGCGCGACTGAACGTCGACATCATCGAGGCCGGGTTTCCAATCAGCTCCCGCGGCGACTTCGAAGCCGTGCAGACGATCGCGCGGGAGGTCGAAGGGCCGATTATCTGCGGCCTGGCGCGGACGGCCCGGGCCGACATCGACGCCGCCTGGAAGGCGGTGCGCGATGCGGAGAGATCACGCCTGGACCTGTTTCTCTCCGTCTCAGACATCCACATCGAGCACCAGCTGCAAAGCTCGCGGGAGGACGTCAAGGGGCAGACGAAAGCGGCGGTGGCACAGGCGCGCGGTTACACCGACGAAGTCGAATTCAGCCTCATGGACGCGACCAGGGCCGACCTTGAGTTCACCGCCGAGGTGATTCAGCTGGCGCTCGATGAGGGCGCCACCACGATTAACATCCCCGACACCGTCGGTTACGCGATCCCGGAGGAATTCGCGGCTCTGCTGAGGCGGTACTACCACTACGTGCCGGGACTTCGCAACGTCACGCTGTCGGTTCACTGTCACAACGATCTCGGCTTGGCGGTTGCGAACTCGCTCGCGGGGCTGGTGGCCGGCGCACGCCAGGCGCATTGCACCATCAACGGCATCGGCGAGCGCGCTGGAAATGCTTCGCTCGAGGAGCTGGTGATGCTGCTGCGCACCCGCTATGGCGCCCTCGGTCTCGGGACCCATGTAGATACCACGGAGATTACGGCCAGCAGCCGGCTCGTATCCGACCTGACCGGTTTTCCCGTCCAGCCGAACAAGGCGATCGTCGGCCGCAACGCCTTCGCCCACGAGGCCGGCATCCACCAGGACGGCGTCCTCAAGAACCGCTCCACTTACGAGATCATGGACCCGGCTTCGATCGGCCTCGACCTCGACTCGATCGTGCTCGGCAAGCATTCCGGTCGTCACGCGTTGCGGCTGGCGCTCGAGAAGCTTGGCTTCGAAGGTGACGGCGCCGAACTGAACGAGGCGTTCCGGCGGTTCAAGGCCATCGCCTGCGAGCAGAAGTCGGTCTCTGAGGAGGATCTGCGGAGCCTGATCGCCGGTCTTGGCGCCTCCGCCGACAGGGCCGGGTCGGCGGGTTAGGCAGGCATTACGGTGAGTTCACCGATGCTGCGGTACTTCCAGGTCCAGGCTGTATATCGGCCTTCTTCCCCACGGGGTGTCTCGTTCGCTGACCGTGAGCTCCTTGCGAGCACGGCAGCCGGGCCAACGGCGCTGCACGCCTTCCAGAGCCGCCGCCGCCGCCGCTCGCGCCTCGTCCAGCCCGACCTCCCGGGTTGCGACGGCCGAGAGAAGGATTTGCATCGGCGGTGGGGGGTCGGCCGGCGTGACGACGGCCATCGCCTTGGCGCGCGGCGCCCCGGCCAGCTCGAGGGCCCGCTCGGTAGTGGCAAGAAGGCCGTCGAGCTCCCGTTTCAGTTTCAGGTCCAGAGATGCGAGGGCGAGCGTGGTCACAACCTCGGCGTAGCAGGGAGCAAGCAGCCTCTCCAGGCCGCTCAGGACCGGTGCCGCGATCTCGGCGGGAGCAGCGGTCCGGGCTGTCGCCTCTTCCTGGGTAATGATCAAATGATACTGAACATTAGTGGGAGGACACGATGAGCGCTTCGCATCCCCTGCAGGGCGGAACCGGGGTTGAGGACAATTCGGTCCTGGTCACCGGGGCTGCTTCGGGAATCGGGCGTGCCACGGCAACGCTCTTCGCTGAGGAAGGAGCGCGGCTGGTCCTCTCCGACGTCGACAGCGCCGGGTTGGGGCGCATAGTGGAGGAGCTCCGCGGCACGGGCGCCACGGTGGAGGGGGTCGAGGGCGACGTCGCCGGCCAGGAGGCCGTGAAGCGGATGGTGGGCCGTGCCCTCGACAGCTACGGGCGCCTCGACGTCGCGGTGGCCAACGCGGGGATCATCCCGTTCGGCGACGTGCTCGAAACCACTCCCGAGCAGTGGGACCAGGTGATGGCGGTCGACGGCCGCGGGATGTTCCTCACCTGCAAGCACGCGATTGAGGCGATGGTGCCGAACCGCGCCGGCTCCATCGTCTGCGTCTCGTCTATATCTGGGGTGACCGGCCAGGCGGGGCAGGCAGCCTACGGACCCGCCAAGTTCGTGGCCTCCGGGCTGACCAAGCACCTGGCGGTCGAGTGGGCACCCAAGAACATCCGTGTCAATGCCGTGGCGCCCGGCACCATCCGCACCGAGCGCGTGCGGGAGCTGTGGGACGAGCCCGGCGGGCGCGAGTACCTCGAGACGATCGAGCGCCTGCACCCTCTCGGGCGCTTCGGCGAGCCGGCCGAGGTGGCGGAGGCGATCGTCTTCCTGGCCTCGCCGCGAGGCTCGTTCATCACCGGCGCGGTCCTGCCGGTGGACGGGGGCTACCTTGCTCGCTGATCTCGCCACAGCCCAGCGCCTCGTCGATCTCTCGGTGACTTTGTCTGAGCACCTGCCCTGCAGCTGGCCCGGGCACGTTCCCTACGTGCACAAGAACTGGAACTGGTTCGAGGAGGCGACGTTGCCGACCGGCGGCTCCTGCTGCTCCACCGGTCCCTACCAGACGAACTTCCTGGTCATCGACGAGCACTGCGGCACCCACTGCGATGGCCCCACCCACTTCATCCCGCCGTCGTCATCGGGTCTTCCCTGGGCCGGTGCCGGAGGAGACCGCGGCGGTGAGTGGATCGACCTCGCTCACCTCACCGGTCCCGCAGCGGTGATCGACGTGCGCCACCTAGCCGCCGAGGCAGGCGAGCCGGGGGTCAGTCCCGAAATCGGTCTTGCCGAACTCGAGCGATGGGAGAGCGAACACGGCCCCTTCCGGGACGGGGAAGTGGTGCTGCTCTGGACCGGCTGGGACGCCCACTACGTCCGGGGAGAGGCCGGACGCAGATTCGTCTCTGACCCCCTCGTCACCAGTTCCGCCCCCGGCTGGCCGGCCCTGGCAGCCGACGCAGCGCTGTACCTCCACGAAAGAAGGGTAAGGACCGTAGGAATCGATGCTCCTAGCATGGGCTCGGTAGAGAATCCAGCCCCGGTGCACCAAAAGGCCCTGAGCCGAGGCATGTACTTCATAGAGATGCTCACCAACCTCCACCTGCTCCCATCCCGAGGCTCCTACTTCATCTTCCTCCCCCTGAAGATCGCCGACTCAACCGGCGGCCCTGGGAGGGCGGTCGCGTTCCCTCCCCAGGGAAACAGCCAGCGGCCTGCACCTCGCAGGAGCGGTTGAGGAGCGCACCGCCCGCCCGCCTCTCCATGAACCAAGCAACGCGCGAACGCCGTCCCGTCCAAGCCCGGGAAGACCAGGCTTGTCTCCATAAGAGGGGGTTATCGGGCGTTGGGGGTTGGAGAAGCGCAGTTCGATTCCTCGCCGTACCGATGCTTGATTGACTTGGCGGAGATGCAGACTTACATCGTCCCCGAATGCGATCTCGTCAAAGCGGTGCCCGTGGTGACGATTACGTAGATCCCCGGCCGGTGACCGAGCTTTCCCTTCGCCGACCCTCGTCTTATGGCTGACTTCGAACCCACTACGCGCAGATGCTCGACAAGGGTTTCGAGGGTGAGATCGACGACATGACGTCTCCCGAGTTGCTGCCCCAGGGCGACCGGGGTCTCTATCGAGCAGTGTTTCGCGGCATGCAGGTACACCGGCTGCCCGAGGAACTGGCGGTCGCAGGGGCGACGCTGCGGTTTCGCCCAGGCCCCGCGCTCGTCCAGCAGACCGACCTTTCTCAGCGGGCTGGTTATCCCCTTGTCTTCGACAAGTCGATGAATCACGGAGTCCCGGTTGGAGAGGGACATTGGTTGACGCTGGTCGAAGTCGAGATCGACGACTATGCGGGAGCCTCTAAAGAAGCGATCTCCGAGGCGCGACAGCACGCCGAGTCGGTAGTTGCCCTCGTCGCGGCCGTGCTTGACGAGCGCATCGGTCAGGAGATGCTCGCCGAGAATCTGCTGATCTTCAATGGTGAAGAACCGGTTGCGGTCGCCGATCTCAAAGAGCTCGTTCGCAACTATCCCCCCTTCGAGGTCCGGGAGAGAGAGCGCGACGCCCTCGCACTGCTCGGGTCTCCGGCTGTCGCGCCACGTCGAGACGGCGGCGCGCTGGTATCTCCGCGGTGTACAGGCGGGACCTAGCGTGGACGGAGTGATCTTCCTCTGGTTCGCAGTCGAGGCCTTGACCGGCACCTCAAAGAAGAAGCCGATCGAGGAGGCTCTGCGCCAAGCAGGCCGCGACCCGGCTGATCAGGGCCTAACGGTTGGCGAACTGCACGGTTTACGCAGCAGTTTCGTCCACGACCGACCCGACTCTGAGTAGGGGAGACCGACAGAAGGGGGGTGTGTCCGCCGCGGAGAGAATCCCGCTCGGGCATGGTCTCTCTCGATCAGCTCCAGAAGCGGGTCATCGCGTTCTGGGTGCGGATGAACCTCGAACCGATCGGCCTCCAGGACTCCCGCCACACCGCGGCCACCTGGCTCGATCATGCAGGCGTCTCGCCCCAAGGTCGCTTCGGTCTTCATGGGGCATAAGTCCCCGAGCCGCCAGAGCAGTCCCGATGCCGCCCCGATCACCCTGCGCCGCTACACCCACGTTCTCGACGGCGAGCTCGAGCGCGCTCGCGATCAACTCGACAAGTTCCTCGCTGAGCGCGAGCAGCAGGAAAGGGGGCCTGGCGGCTCGGAAGTCGGCCAAATCCCGGTCCCTTGGACGGTCCCTTCGCTGTTTTCGTTGGCGAGTTTGGCTTGTTAGAGTCCTCTCAGGGCAAACCGTGCTGGTCTTTCAATCCGGGGGAGAACAGCGAAGCAGAGCGATGCGGACGCCTCGAGAATCGTGCTTTGGAGCTTTGACAGCTCTACCCGGGCAGCGTTTTAAAATCGAGACTCGGCCTCTGGAAGCTGTCGTAGCTCTTTCAGGGTCGAGTTGTACTCGTCCTTGCTGAGTTGGGCGAAGTCTCCGCCTAGTTGGATCCGTCCCATGGCTTTCTTTGGAGTGACGGCGGTGGTGTGGAGGCCTCGCTTGATCAGGGGAACCCAGGTGTCTACCCGACACGGGTAGACCCAAGGCCAGCGGAGACCCCAGACGGGATCCTTCTTCCATGAGGGTGGGCCGATGATTTCTGCCTCTGCAAAGAGTCGGACATGGATGACGGCGTGGAAGAGGACTCGGTCATGCGGTCCCATCTGAGGAGGCTTGGTGTGGGTGGTTGGCCCCGTTCTCAACTGGAATGAAGACAGGTCCACCCCGGAGGTCCAGTCGTTGGCCATCGGCGACGGGGGGTCGGTGACCCCTAGCGGCTTCAGCCAGTACGCCGGCACGGTCACCCCTCCCAGGAAGGGAACTGCTTCAGTCGCTCGCCGGCGAGCTCTTTCGTCCGCTGGGTGAACAGCTGGTGATACGGCTTCTGCTCATCCATGACAAGCGCCTCCACGGTTAGTTGCGGCTGATCATGCGCGAGGATGATGTCGAAGCCGCCGGTCTGCTGACGGCAGAGCCTGCTGACTAACTCAAAGGGGTCGCCGCTGTCTTGGGCGCGGTTGATGCCGACCAGGAATCGGGTCGGCCGGTATAGGTGGCCTTTCGGGGTAAGCAGGTTCTTCTCTACCGTCGCCTCGTAAATGCCATAAAGGTCATCTAAGAGCTGGCGGCGCTCTTTCTCCGGCCTCAGCTTGACCGGCGTCTCATCGAGCTGTCCTTCCAGCGTCTGGATTAGCTTGAGGCTGGTTTTGGCTTTGGTGATCATCGTTAGCCACGAGTTCCAGACCACTGAGCCTTCGACGGTCTCCAGGAGGTAGGTGCCGGCGGTGAGCTCGACGAACCGTTCCTCCTGCTCGATTGCCTCTTCACTCTTCAGAGGCATCCTGGTCAACTCGAACTGCTCGACGTTCTCTCCGAGCCCACCCGAGGTTAAATTTCCCGACCCCGAAAGGACCCTGAGTTCACCCTCGCTGCGAGCCAGCCAGAGCTTGGGATGAAACCGCATCGAGTCGCGCCCGATCGCGATGGAAACCTGCGCATCGAGGCGGTCGCGGAGAGCGTGCAGGGCGGCGGGGGTGGTGACGCCGCCCGCCCGCGCGACCACCTCGAGAGCGACATCACCGAGGGGCTTGAGGAGCTCTGCAAGTCTCGTAACCCCACTCTCGGTAACGAAGGCCACAGCGACGCTTATCGAGCGGGCGTCCTCGACCGCCTCCTCCAGGGCAGCAAGTCCGCTTGGCCAGTGCTGCGAGGGAACTAGATCGGTCACGAGTCGACCCTCCAGGGCACTTGCGGCTGTGTCAAGTTTGTGTACGACCATCGGTACCTCCAAATTCGCGGCCGCTCTTTCAGAGAGCGGTAGCTCAGGGACCTGAGGACCAGGGCTCTCCCACGAGCCGGAGGAGATAATTCCCCCCGAGGTAGCAGAACTGCTACCGTCCAGCTGTGGCGACGATTCCACAGAAAGAGCTGCGCAACAACGTTGCCGAGGTGCTGCGTCGCGCCGAAGCGGGCGAGGAGTTGACGATCACCGTTTCTGGGCGGCCGGTCGCTTCCCTGGGGCCGGCTAAGGGCCGGCGTTGGGTGCCGAGCTCGCAGCTCGCTGAGCTTTGGAGTGCGCCCGCCGACCCGACGCTCGAGGCCGACCTCGAGAAGATCGGCGGCGAGCTTCACGACCCCTGGGCGCAGTAACGGCTCGGTGCCGGCTCTGCTTGACACCTCGGTTCTCATTCGCGGCAGCGAGGATCCCGGCGAGGATGTCGCGATCAGCGTCGTTTCCCTTACCGAGCTTCACTTTGGTGTCCTGGTCGCCGCGGATGAGGAGGTCCGGGCTGCGCGCCTGCGTCGGCTTGGCGCGATCGAGGAAAGCTTTGACCCGCTGCCCTTCGAGGCGGCAGCGGCACGCGAGTGCGGTCGCCTCTATGCAGCCGTGGCGCAGCGTGGGGGACAACCCCGGCGCCGCGCCTTCGATCTGGCGATTGCCGCGACCGCGAATGTCCACGGCGTGCCGCTGCTTACCCTGAACGCCGACGACTTCAAGTTGATCGACGATCTCGTCGACATCCGCGTGCCCTGAGCTGCTGGTCGCATCACGGTCGCATAGCCCCGGCAACACCACTCTCCGCGCGAAGGTCCTCCGTCCTTCCAAGCCGAAGGTCGCGCGTATGACTTTAACGACGCCTTACCCGTCAGCCGATCAGGGCCGTTGCTCGTCTTCAGTCGGCTGTTGGAGACGCTGGCGTCCGTAGAGGGCTAGCACGGCGAGAACTACGGCTCCCCAGAGGATCGCCGCCCAGATTCCGACCGCGCTGGCGAGAAAGCCAGCCATGACAACAGTGAGTAGGAGACCTGCGTAGGCGGCGAACAGGAGTGCGGCTCGGCGGGTGAGTCTGAGCATGCGACCAGGCTAACGGTGAGGCCGTGAGGTCGAGGAACTCGGTTACCGGCGACGTCCTCGGCGGCCCCGACGTTCGCTGCGTCGCACCGTGTCGCCGATCAGCCAGAACATCGGGGGCCAGAGGCCGACGAAGAGGGCTCGGCGTTCGGCGTTGGCGCGTTCGTCCTCGCCGATCGTCTTGGCGCGGAGCCAGAGGGCGATGCAGAGGAGGATCGATCCGAGGGAGAGGCCGTAGAAGTGGTGGCCCCGCGGTCTCAGGTGCTTGGGGGCGGGCAGGGGCATGGCGTGCAGCTACCCGGATGGCCTGACCGGGCAACCGGTGGTCGAAGAGGTGAGCGGGTAGGGCAGGGGGATGGGCAGCTCTCACCCTCAGACCCTGCGCCGGCGGTGGGCGACCGCAGCGCGATGGCCCGTCGGGGTGGGGGTCGCGGCTTGGCGCTATATGTGGACCGTCACTCCGGTGCATCGCTGGGAGATGAGCGGTAGCTGGCCGGCCGACGCGCCGCCTTCGCTGCCGACCGGCACCGACACCTCCGAGCTGCAGGGGTTCGAGGACGGGGTGGGGCCGATGATGCACCGGATCTATCGCACGCGGATCGTCGGCACGACGTCGACTCCCGAGCAGTTGATGTCAGGGATGACCGAGAACCTCGACGGGGTGGCGCCGTCGGAGTTCGCCACCTTCCAGAAGGTTGAGGGTGAGAAAGGGGACCTCGACGAAGGCCACCGGTATGTGGTGCGGATGCCCGGGCCCTGGGACGGACCGGTCCGGGTCGTCGCCGCGGACGCGACCTCCTTCCGGCTGGCGACCCTGCCGGGGCACCTCGAGGCCGGCCAGATCGAATTCCGGGCCCGCTCGGACTACCGCTCGCTGTGGTTCGAAATCGAGTCCTGGGCTCGCAGCGGCGACCGGGTCAGCGACCTCCTCTACTCCCGTCTCGGGTTCTCCAAGGAGGTCCAGCTGCACATGTGGTCCTCGGTCCTGCGCCAGGTGGTCGGTCTGACCGGCGGCGAGATGGAGGGCGGCCTGGTGATCACGACCCGGGTGGTCGCAGCCGACGCCCTCCCGGGCGCACGAAGCGATCGCCGCAGCCGCAGGAGCCGCGCCGGGGTCGCCGCCCTCGCCGAGCGCCGGGTCAACTTCGACCACACCAAGGCCGAGGCCTACGCCTCCGAGCCGGGATGGCGCCTCGACGACATGGTCGAAGCCCTGCCCCACGAGCGCCCCGGCCCGCCCGCCGAGGGAGAAAGCTGGCAGGTGGCCCGGGAAGTGATGGACAGCTACCAACTGGCCGACCCGGCGGTCGTCACAGCTTCCTACGACCGGGACCTGCCCCTCTCGGGTCGGGACATGCTGCTGCGGATCAGGTTCGCCGGGCTGCGCCTACGCGTCGGGGTCAGGATCGGCGAGGTCTACGAAGAGACGCGCGAGGTCGACGATCGCCCCGTCCGGGTCTTCGGCTGGAGTTACAGCACCCTCGAAGGCCACTTCGAGGAAGGCCGGATGCACTACGAGCTGTGGAAGTGGGAGGACAGCGGCGACGTCGAGTTCCACCTCAAAGCGACCTCGCGGCCAGCGCAGCAGGGCCCGCTGCTGCTGCGCACCGGCTTCCGCCTCTTCGGTCGCAGCAACCAGCTGCGCTTCTATCGGCAGGTCTGCCGGCGAATCAAGCGGCTGACGGAGGCCCAGCTCGAGACCCAGCGCGCCGCCGCCGCGCGCTGAGCAGCTAGCGCTCTTGGGCGGCGCTCTCCGAGGGCTCCCAGAAGTCCTCGACCTTGGTCGCGTCCTGGCGATCGAGCTGGCGGGAGACCGCCCACATCTCGACGGGCTCGTCGCCCTCGTTGCGGTGGGAGCGGGTGGTGCCCGGGGCTACGCGGGCCACCGAGCCCGCCTCCACCACCTCGATCGCGTCGCCGAAGCGCATCGTCAGGGCGCCGCGGGTGACGAGGTAGAGCTCCTCGATCTCGTCGTGGAAGTGCCCGTTGCCCTGCTCGAAGTCCGAGTGTGGGGGGACGCGGATCAGGGTGACTGCCACCTGATCCGCACCCAGGGCATCAGTGAGTTTGCGAAACTCGCCGGGGACGTCGCTGTCGGCGTAGGGGTCCTCGACGTCGTCGGCTCTGACTATCGAGTAGCCGCTCATCGCGGCTCAGGTTTTGCGCTCAAGGTCGGCCACTTCTTCGGCCTTCTCCTCGGTCTTCTCCTGGTGGTGGTTCAGCTCGTCCTTCTTCTCGCCCTTGCGCTCCTCACGTTTGCCCTGGCGGCGCAGGGACGCGTCGTCGGTCAGGTCGCCTGCTGCTTGCTTCGCCCTGCCGGTCAGCTTGTCGAGGATTCCCATGTTTCTTGAGCCTTTCGTTCGGTTTCAGGCTCTCGGTACCCCGATCGGGCGCGGGCTATGCGGGACTCTCAGCCCGCGATCGCCCGCCCCAGGTTCTCCAGGCATTTGGTCCAGCCGTCCTCGTGGTCGCGCAGGGACTCCTCGTCGGCCAGGTTGCGGTGGGTGAGGAGGACGGTGGTGGCGCCGTCGGATTCGAGGAAGTCGAGCTCGATCATGGTCTGCCGCCCGTCTCTGTCCCAGGCCCAGGTGAAGGCGAGACGGGTGGGGGGATCGATCTCGGTGTAGGTGCCGCCGCCCCCGTACTCAGCGTCTTTGACCGGGTCGCGCATGACGACGCGGACGGCTCCGCCGAGGCGGAGGTCCACTTCAGCCTCGGTCGTCTCCCAGTCGTGCTCGGCGTGGAACCAGCGCCGCATCACCTCCTCGCTGGTCCAGGCCTCGAAGACCTTTTCGGCCGGGGCCTGGAAGGTGCGTTCGATGCGCAGGTTGAGGCCGTCGTTCATCGCTTCGGCTCCTCGGGGTGGTGGCGCCGGAGGTGGAGGCTGAGCCAGGCGCGGGCGGCCAGCAGGCTGGCCCCGCCTCCGGCCAGCGCCGGCACCAGCTCCTCGACCGGCATGCCGCCTACGTGCCCGAGCGGGATCACTTGTATTCGTCGTGGCGGTTCCACCACGAGTAGGGATCCGTCTGCGGGTAGCCCTCCGGCGAGTCCTCCCAGATCTCCTGCCGCCCCAGCGCGGTGATGTCGAGGTAGTTCCAGGTGTTGCCCATCTGCTCGTCGCCGCGCTTGTCGATGAAGTAGGTGCGGAAGACCTCGCCGCCGTCGCGGAGGAAGGCGTTGGTCCCGTGCCATTCGTCGACGTCGAAGTCGGCGTCGAAGCTGTCGGTCAGCGTGAACCAGGGGATTTCCTCCCAGCCCATCCGCTGTTTGAGCCGGGCGATGTCCGCCTGCGGCGCCCGGGAGACGAAGACCAGGGTGGTGTCGCGGGCGTTGAGGTGTGCCAGGTGGGCGATCTGGTCGGCGACGAACGAGCAGCCGGGGCAGCCCTTCTCGGGGAAACCCTTGACGTCCGGGTCGAAGAAGAAGCGGTAGACGATCAGCTGCCGCCGCCCGGCGAAGAGGTCCTCCAGGCCGACCTGGCCGTCGGGCCCCTCGAAGCGGTACTCACCGCTCACCGCCATCCGCGGCATCCGCCGCCGTTCGGCCGCCAGCGCGTCGCGGGCGCGGGTCAGCTCCTTCTCCTTCGCCAGCAGCTCCTCGCGGGCCGCCTTCCACTCCTCCTGCGATACGACGGGAGGCAGGTTCATTTCGGGTCCTCCTTCAGGTACTCGTCGACGACGTCGAACATGCGCTCCCAGAGGGCGCGCTGGCGATCCATCCACTCGGCCGCTTCGTCGAGCCCCTCGGTCCGCAGCGAGAGCCGGTGGGTCCGGCCCTCGACTACCCGGCGGACCACGCCCGACTCCTCCAGCACCTTCAGGTGCTTGCTGATGGCGGGCTTGGAGACGCCGAAGTCGCGGGTCACTTCGCCGACGGTCGCCGACCCCGCGGAGAGGCGTTCGACTATCCCTCGCCGGATCGGGTGGGAGAGTGCCTTGAACGGATCGTTAACCACATGGTTAACAGTAGCGCATGGGGCGTCTCGGCTAGTCGATGCGGCAGACCGCGGTCTCGGCTCCGGCGCCGATCGCCCGGCCGCAGGCGTTGCGGGCCTCGAGGTGGCGGCGCAGGCTGATCGCCCCGGCGTAGATGCGCCCGGCCTCGCACTCGACCCCGAACCTGCCGGAGAGGAAGCGGTCCTCGCCGACCCGGACCGCGACCTGGGCCCCGGCGGTCTCGCGCTGCCCGACCCGCTCCTCATATGCGGGGGCGATGGGGCCGGGCTCGGCGACTTCGACCGCGAGGAACTCGGCGACGCGGTTCTTCGGGATCGCGGCAATGAGGCTGTCGTGCAGCTCGCGGGGACTGTGGGATGCGTCGCGTCCGCCGCCCGGGCTGACCCCGTCGTCGAGGGTGAACCGCATGAACTCGCCGCGGGGGGCGATGTAGCGCAGGACGCGCTCGTCCTGGCGGGCGCTGACCGCATTGAGGAAGCCGCCGAGGTGGGCCGCCACCGCCTCCGGCTCGCACCCCCGGAAGCCGATGCCGGCCTCGCCCTCCTCCGAGGGCGACCCGCAGGAGGCGAGCGCGGCAATGGCAACGGCGCCGACCAGCGCCACCAAGACGAGGCTCTTGCTTGCCAGTCGTGCCACGATTGCGGGGGATCATGACGCGCTCCGCACACACCGCCTCCGCAACCGAAGTGCGGGCGGCGCTGGCCGAGCGGCTGCGCGAGCGGCTCTCGGAGCTGCAGGGCGCGGTGGCGACCAGGGTGTACTCGATCTCCGACCCCCGCACGGTCGCCGACCCCGCCTACATGCAGGGACTAAACGACGCCCTCGCCGCGGCGATCGAGTACCGGCTCGCCGTGCTCGAGGCCGGCGAACGGGCCGCGCCGCCGATCCCGAATGAGCTGCTCGCCCAGGCCCGCCTCGACGCCCGCGACGGGGTCTCGCTCGACACCGTCCTGCGGCGCTACTTCGCCGGCAACGTCCTCTTCGGCGACTTCCTCGTCAACGAAGCCGAGCGGGCGGAGGTGCCGAGCTCGGTCCTGCGTTCTCTGCTGGCGACGCAGGCGACGGTCGGCGACCGGCTGATCGCCGCGGTCAGCGCCGAGTACGCGCGGGAGGCGGAGAACCGGCCGACCAGCCCGGCCGAGCGGCGGCGCGAGACCGTCAAAAGCCTGCTCGCCGGAGAGCTCGTCGACCACTCCGAGCTGGGCTACGAGCTCGACGGCCACCACCTGGCGCTGATGGCGAGGGGCGAGGGGGCGGAGGAGCTGATGCGGGGCCTTGCCGGCGCGGTCGACCGGCGGCTGCTCATGGTGCAGCGCGAGGAGGAGCCGACCTGGGCCTGCTGGCTCGGCGGCCGGCGGCAGCTGAGCCCCGAGCGGGCGCTCGAGGCGCTCGCCGGAGAGATCCCCGCGGGTGTCTTCGTCACCGTCGGCGAGCCCGGCGAGGGCCTCGGCGGGTGGCGGTTCAGCCACCGCCAGGCGAAGGCGGCGCTGCCGATCGCCGAGCGCCGCGGCGAGGCGATGGTCCGCTACGCCGACGTCGCCCTGCTGGCGGCGATCTCCGCCGACGACCTGATCGCCGGCTCGCTGCGCCAGCTCTACCTGGCGCCGCTGGAACGCGCCCGCGACGGCGGCAAGGTCGCCCGCGAGACCCTGCGCGCCTACTTCCAGGCCGAGCGCAACGTCTCCTCGACCGCGGCGACGCTGGGCGTCGACCGGCGCACGGTCCGCAACCGCCTCGGCGCGATCGAAGACCTCCTCGGCCGCCCGCTGAAGGGCAGCGAGGCGGACCTGGAGATCGCCCTGCGCCTCGACGACTAGTCCGCGACCGGGCTTCCCCACATTGGCGTGTCGCCGGCCGCGAGAGGCTCAAATCGGGGAGGCCGCGGTCGCCGCGGGGGAGCAGGATCGGTCCATGACCAAACTCCCGATCCGCCTCGGTTTCGCCCTCGCCGCCCTCGCCCTGGTCTTCGCCGCTGTCGCGGTCGGCAGCCCCAACCGGAAGATCTGGTGCGCCGGCAACATCTGCGTCGCCGACGACGGCGGCATCACGCCGACGAAGCTCCCGCGGCACGGGAAGGCGCCGGTCACCGCGCGCCTCAACGCCGAAATCAGCACCCGCGACGGCAGCCATCCGCCCGCCTTTAAGTCGATGGACCTGAAAGTCGAGAAGAACATCTCGATCGACCCGGTGGGTCTGCCGACCTGCTCGCCGGGGCAGCTGCAGGCGACCAGCTCGGCGGCGGCGAAAAGCGCCTGCGGCCCCGCGATCGTCGGCTCGGGCAGCGCCGAAGTCGAGGTCGCCTTCCCGGAACAGACCCCGTTCCGCTCGACCGGGCCGCTGGTCCTCTTCAACGGCGGGCAGAAGGGGGCGACGACCACCCTGCTCCTGCACGCCTACGTCAACGTGCCGGCGCCGACCGCGATCGTCACCAAGGCGACGGTCACCCGCATCCACGACGGCCCCTTCGGCCTGCGGATCCAGGCCACCGTCCCGAAGATCGCCGGCGGCTCCGGCTCGGTGACGAAGTTCGACCTCAAGGTCGGCCGCAGCTTCACCTACAAGGGCAGGAAGAAGAGCTTCCTCACCGCCGGCTGCCCCCATGGCGTCTGGCTCACCAAGGGCGAAGCGAAGTTCGTCGACGACACCACCCTCCACATTTCCCATCCCTTTCCCTGCACGCCGGAGGGTTGAGCGGGCCGGACACCGACGTGTACCAACCTTGACATGGGAGTTCCTCTCCGCCTAAGCTGCGCGACCCAGTGGCAGGCGGCGGCGGAACTCAGCGGGGATCTTCAGAGGGGCACGGAGCCGATCCGGAACGGGATCGGCTGATCGCGGCCTTCGGCAAGGCGGCCTCCGAGCACGGCTACCGGGACCTCACGGTCGATCAGGTGGCCCGCTACGCCGGTACCTCGAGGGCGCGGATCGAGGCCTATTTCGGCAGCAAGGAGCAGGGGCTGGTCGCTGCTCAGGACGCCTTCCTGGACCGGCTCTGGCTGGATGCCCTCGAAGCCTGCGCCGGTGCTGAGGACTGGCCGGTGAAGGTGCGGGCGGCGATGCGGTCGGTGATCGCCTCGCTGGTCGAAGCCAGCACCCTGGCCCGCGTCTTCGCGGTCGAAGCGACCGCGGTCAGCTTCGCGGCCGCGGAGCGGCAACTGGCCGTCCTCGACGCCTTCGCCAAGCTGCTGCAGGAGGGGCGCCGCACTTCCCCCGCCGCCTCGTCGTTGCCGCCGGTGACCGAGCGCGCCTTGATTGGCGGCATCGCCTCGATCATCACCGGCTTCCTCCTGGCCGAGGAGCCGCAGGCGCTCGCCGCGCTGGAGACCGAACTGGTCGAGCTGGTGCTGCTCCCTTACGTCGGGCCGCAGCAGGCCCGGCGGATCGCCCGCGCCTGAGCTGCTACTTGCCGAGCGGGTCGAGCGCGATCCGGACCAGTTCGGGCGCAAGATGGGGCAGCGAGTCGGCGCGGTCGTGGGCGATCTCGTGCTGGATCACCGACCAGATGCCGGTGCCGATCGCTTCCATCACCGTCGGCTGGGCGGGCCTGCCGATCCCGGCCGGAGCGGAATCGGGGCCGACGAAGGCGGTGAAGGAGTCCATGATCGCGTCGGCGCGGTCGAGCGCCGCCGGGCCGGCGGTGGGCAGCTCGAAGAAGGCGAGCCGGGCGAAGATCCGGTTGCCGGCGATGTGCTCGGTCAGGGCCCGCAGTCCCGCCCCGACCGCCTCCGGCCCGTCGCCCGCGGCCTGGAAGGCCGAGAAGGCGAAGGCGAAGGCTTCGCCGGCGATGATCTCGAAGGCCGCCAGGAAGGCGTCCCGCTTGCTGTCGAAGTGCTCGTAGAAGGTCTGGTTCGAGGTCCCCGCCGCGGCCGAGATGGCGGGGATGCTGAGGGCTTCGTAACCGCGCTCGACCACGACCCGGGCGGCGGCGCGGACGATCCGCTCGCGCTGGGTCAGCGTCGTTTTGCTGAGGGCGCTGTCGGGCGGCTCCTCCCAGTCCGGCTTGCCGTCCTCGGCGTCGAGGGTGGCGCCGCTCGGCGCTTCGGCGGCGGCGACGGCGCGGGCGACGATCTCGCTGTCGGGCTGCTGGTAGGAGAGGGCCCAGTCGATCAGCGGCTCGACCAGCTTTGGAAGTTCCTCGGCCCGGCCGTTGCGCAGCCGCCGGTAGGCGACGCCGCGGATGCCGGAGACGATCGCGCGGACGATCACCGGCGAGACCTGGTGAGGGGCGGGGGAGTGGTCGAAGCTTTGCTGGACCAGCGCCTCGAAGGCAGCGGAGGCGCGTTCGCGGTGGGCGACTCCGGCGGCGCCGAGGGTGAGCGACTCGACCGCCGCCAAGGCGGCCGCATTGGGCTCCTCGACGGCGATGTTCATGAAGGCGGTGAGGGCGGCGACGAGGCGCCCGCGGAAGTCGCCGTCTGTCCGCCACGCCTCCCCGACCCGGGCGCCGAGGATCGTGACGATCTCGTCGAAGGTCTGCAGGAAGCAGTCCTGCTTGCTGTCGAAATGCTCGTAGAAGGTGCTCTTCGAGACGCCCGCCAGGCCGACCAGCTCCCGCAGGGTGGTGCCGGCGTAGCCGTGGCGCGCGACAGCCTCCACCATCGCTCCCTCGAGCCTCGCCTTCTGGTGCTCGGCGACGCGGTTCGCCGGCATCCGGCGCGGCCCGCCGCTCAGTCGGGGGAAGAGCGGCTGGCTGGGTTTCGAGGCTGAGTCGGTCGGCGCCATCCCGCTGTCCAAGATAGTCGCCCCGGGCCTTGCCGCGAAAGCTAAAGGTCTTTCAAACGCTGTGTACCGCTCTTTGCAAAACTGGTACCCACTTTTACATTCCTTTGTGTACCGCCCTTGACACACGATACGGCGGTGTGCTTTAGTCGCCTCCGAGCCCATGGGGAATGGGTTCGTAAAGGGGCTCCGCGATGGGCGCGAGGCCAGGGAAACAGGAGATCGCGGGACTTGGACACCAACGCTTCGCCGTTCGCGCGCACCCGCTGCGACCGGCTTGTAACCGAACGGCGCTCGTCGCCCTCCCTGGCCGGCAGCGCCGGGGGCCGGCTCTCCCTGGCGGCCTCGAGCAACAGCCGCGGCAAGGCGCGGGCGCTCGGCCGGTCCAGCCGCGCCCGCGTCGCCCGCGGCCTCTTCTCCATGCGGAACCCGATCTTCTGGCCGCTCCCGATTCGCGGAGGGGCCGCATGAGCTTCATCGACGACAGCAAAAGCAACGAAGGAGACAGCTACGTGAAACGCCAAGCGAAGGCACAGTCCATCGGATCGACCACGCGCCGGGTCCTCGACCGCGGCCGCTTCGGCCTCGCCTTCGCCTGCCTTGTCGCCCTCTGCGCTTTCCTCGGGAGTAGTGCGCCCGCGTACGCCGGCAAGGTCCAGGGCTTCGGGGTCCTTGGTACCGGGGTGGCCGGTGCCGGCACCGGACAGATCAGCACGATCCCCAAGGGCGTCGCGGTGAATGCGACCGGCGCCGGCGGGGTCACCGCCGGCGACGTCTACGTCAATGACGCGGGCAACAACCGGGTCTCCCAGTTTTCGGCGACGGGGACGTTCATCCGTTCCTTCGGCCAGGACGTCGTTGCAAGCGGTCCCGACAGCGCGATCGAGGTCCAGCGGGTCACGGTCAACGCGACGGCGGGGACCTTCCGCCTCACCTTCGGAACGACCGGCACGAAAACGACCGGCGCTACCGGCACCGGCAACCTGACCGAATCTTCGACCACGGTGGAAGGGGTCGTCACCTCGACCGGCAACTTCATTCAGGGTGAGGCGATCACCGGTGCTGGGATTCCGGCCGGGACCACGATCGCCTCGGTTGGCGCCGGCACCCTCACCCTCTCGCAGGCTGCGACTGCGACCGGCAGCAGCGTCGCCCTCACCGCCGACCTCCCGTACAACGCTTCGGCCTCCGTGGTGCAGAGCGCACTCAACGCGCTGACCACGGTCAGCACCGGCGGCGGCTCGGTCGCCGTCAGCGGCGGACCCGGCGACGGCACCGGCTCGACCCCCTACGTGGTCACCTTCAACGGCGGACCGCTGAAAGGCGTCGACGCCGCTCAGATGACCGGCGCTAACGGCTTCCTGCCTCTCAGCGGCGGCACCGGCACCGGCGCCAACGAAGTCAAAGTCATCACCAGTCTCGCTGGAGGCAACGGCTTCGAGATCTGCAACGTGGCCGTAAACCCGACCGACGTCTGCAAGATCGGCGTCGCAAGCGGTGCTGCGGGTGGCCTTGCGGTTACCCAGGGGATCGCCGTCGACCAAGCGACCGGCAACGTCTTCGTCACCAACGACGGCGCCGCCGGCAACGCCGGCAAACGGATCAACGTCTACTCCGCGACCGGGCAGTTCCAAGGCGCGTTCGGATGGAAAGTCAACCTCGCGGCGCCGAAAGAAGAACTCCAGTTCTGCACCTTCGCCACCGGCTGCGCCGCCGGTGCCAGCGGTGGCGGCGCAGGCCAGTTCGCGGCCCTTGCCGGACAGTCGAACCAGGGCTCCTCTCCCACCGTCAACCCAGTCAACGGCCACTTGCTGGTGCCTGAGCCGGGGAACCGGCGGATCAGCGAGTTCAGTCTCACCCTCAACGGCTCGAAAGAAGTAACCGGGGTTTCCTTTGTCAAGGCGTTTGGCGGCGACGTGGTACCGCGGATCGACGAGATCCAGACGGTGACCCTGACGGGGGCCACCGGTGGAACCTTCGCCCTTGGATTTGGCGGCGACAACACCAACGCGACGGCCACCGGCGACATCGAAGTCGGTTCGAAAGAAATCAGCAACTACAAACCGGGCAGCGTCGGATTCGTCCGCGGCGAGGAAGTCTCCGGTCCCGGGATCCCAGCCGGAACCCGGATTACCGCGGTCACCTTCGACAGCGTCACCCTCAACGCAGCGGCAACCGCCACCGCCACGGGCGCCTCGTTCTCGGCCGCGCTCCCGTACAACGCCGAAGCCGAAGCCGTCCAGGCGGCCTTGCGGGCGATGCCGTCGATCGGCGAAGCAAACGTCAACGTCACCGGCCCCACCGGTGGTCCGTTCACCGTCAACTTCGGGGCCGAAAGCGGCAACCTGTTCTCCGGGATCAAAATCGGCAAATTCGCCGGGCAGGATGTCGAACAGCTGAGCGGCGACGCTTCCGGCCTGACCGGGACCACCCCGGCGGTCGGAATCGCGACCAATCAGAACGGAGCCAACGGGACCAACACCGGCTTTGAGACCTGCACCGCGGCGACGACCTGCAAGGTGGGGGCCGAAGGAGGCAACGGGGCGAACGGCGTCTTCGCTGCCGCGACTCCCGACAGCATCGCGGTCGATTCGGCCGGCCGAATCTACGTGGCGACGGGTCAGCGATCGGGTGGCAGCTGCGAAAGCTCCTGCGGCGTCGTCAGGTTCGACTCCTCCGGCCAGAACCCGCAGCCCTTCGCCCCGGCGGTGCTGAGTCCGCCGCCCGGCGCCTCACCGCTTGCGGTAACGGCGAAGTTCGTCGCCATCGATCCGGCCAACGATCACGTCTTCGTCGTCAAGAAGGACGGCGAATTCAATGCCAGGCTCTACGAGCTGACCAGCTCAGGGACGCTGATCGAGATCTCGCCCCCCGGCGATACCGGGTTCGCGATTGCCTCGACCGCGACGACCTTCGGCCCGCTGGGCTTCGCCCTGGGGACCGGTGGGCGCGCCTATTACTCCCAGCAGGGACCGGGCAACGTCAAGATCCTCGGCACCCCGCCGGCGCCCAAAGCCACGATCGAACCGGCCGGCGGCGTCACCGAAAGCTCAGCCACTCTCTCCGGCATCGCCCAACCGTCGGCGCCGGGAATCGAAGGCGGGTTCCCGACCTTCGCCTACTTCGAATACTCGGCTGACGGCGTCACCTGGGAATCCACCGATCCGGTCGCGATCGGCACCGGCACCGGTTCGGGAAGCCCGAACAGCTGCCCGACCGGCAACCCGCCGACCTGCCAGGTGACGAAGACCGTCACCGGCCTCTCGCCCGGCCAGGGGTACGCCGCCCGACTGGTGGTCACCAACGGGACGGCGACCACCTCGACTACCACGAGCTTCGAGACTTCGTCGCAGAAGCCGGTCGTGTCCGGGATGAGCGCAACCTCGGTGACGCAGAACGGGGCGACGATCAACGGCTTGGTCAACCCCAACAATCGCTCGACCACCTACCACTTCGAGTGGGGGACTGATACCTCCTACGGAAACCGCATTCCGGCCGATTATGAGGTGGTCGCGGGATCTGGCGGGCAGCCGGTGAAAGCCAGCGCCAACCTGAGTGGCCTCGCAGCCAACACCACCTACCACTTCCGGATCGTCGCGACCAGCCCGGAAGGTACGACCGTCGGGCCCGACGGTGCGCTGACCACGCTCAACTCGGCGAACCTGCCCAACAATCGTCAAATCGAGCTGGTCTCGCCCGCCAACAAGCAGCCCGCCGGCTCGGTCAAATATTTCATTCCGGGTCAGATCATGATCCATTCGGCCGAAGACGGCGAAAGCGTCGGCTTCCCGATCCTCAACGGCACCGAAGAATCGACCGCCGGTGGCGAATTGATCTACGCCGGGCATCGAGAAAGCACGGGCTGGACCAGCTCTCAGCTGACTCCCGAATCGATGATCCCGAACCCACGGGCTGAAGTGGCGACGGCTGGATTCATCCGTTACCTCGAGCCCGAGACCCTCAACTGTTCGCTGATCGAAACCCACAACCCGCTGACCGAGGACACCCCGCAGACCGACGTCGAAAATGGGGTCTACAACCTCTACCGGCGCATGAGCAACGGCGAGTACACCCTGATCACCAAGCAGGTGCCGTTGAACCCGACCGCGTTCCAAATCGGCAAGTACTTCGAAGTGGCCGGGACCACCCCCGACTGTTCGAAGATCTTCTTCCGCGCAACCGGAAGCTCGTTCCAGCCGGGTTACAAATACTTCCCCGGAGACAGCGGGCTCTACGAATGGGATAACGGCACCCTGAGGGATGCGGGTCTGCGCCCGGATGGGACCGTCCCGCCCAACGCCCCGGTCGGTCCAGAGGTCGCGACCCACGAATCGAGCGTGTCGCCGAGTGGCAGGTTCTTCTTCACCGCGACCAGCAACGCGGGCAAAGACAGCGGGAAAAACGCGGTCTATGTACGCAAGAGCCCGACCGAAACCGTCAACGCCTCGCAGCCGGTGACTGCGACGACCTCGACTGGGGCAAACCTCGAGACCGCGACCGCGGACGGGTCCCACGTCTACTTCCGGGCCAATTACGGGCTGACGCCATCTTCCAGCACCGGTCCGAACGAGACCTGCACCTCGACTATCGACAACGAAAAGCTGAACAACGTCGCCTGCGACCTCTACGACTACAACGTCGAAACCGGACAGCTGACCAACATCTCCGCCGACACCAACCCGGCGGACACCAAAGGCTCGGTCACCCAGGGTGTGGTCGCCGTCTCCGACGACGGCTCCACGGTTTACTTCGCCGCCCGAGGCCAGCTGGTCCCCGGCGAAGGTCCGACCTACAAACAGAACCTGCAGGGTGTCGGCTTCACCTCGGTCTATCGCTGGCACGAAGGCGACCTCGACTACGTCGCTCGGCTCAACGCGAGCGACCTGGCGAGCGTCAGTCAGAACAACCGCCAGGGCTCCCTGATACGGAATTTCGAGAACTGGGTCGCTCAGACGACTGAGGACGGCAGGCTTCTGCTCTTTTCCTCGCGCGCCAACCTGACGGGCACGAACTCGGAAGAAACCCCGCAGGCCTACCTGTTCTCGGCGGAGGACGACAGCCTCAGCTGTCTCTCCTGTCCGAACGACGGGTCCGCACCCAGCGACCAAAGGCAGAACGGGGTCGAAGAAATCATCACCCGCGAGGCGCTGAACGCCTTCGGCACCGACAACTACCACCCACGCAGCCTCAGCGAGGACGGGCGGGTGCTATTCAACTCGGGCGAGGACCTCGCCCCGGGGGGCGTCGAGGGTCAGCCGAATGTGTACGAATGGTTCCGCGGTCAGGTCAGCTTCCTGACCACCGGCGAAGTGAAATTCCAGGACCTGGGCGGGCCGAACGGTCGTGACGTGTTCGTCACCAGCTACAGCCGCCTGGTGCCGGAGGACTTCGACTTCGCCGCAGACCTCTACGACTTCCGCGCAGGCGGCGGCTTCCCGGCACCCCCGGAGCCGTCCCCCGCGTGCGATCCGGCAGCCGACCAGTGCCAGGGCACCCCGAGCGAGCCGCCGGCGGCGCCTACGCCCAACACCTCCAACGCGGTTGGACCTGGCAATCCGCCGGTGTCGGAACCGCCTAAGAAAAAGAAGAAGAAGCACAAGAAAAAGCACAAGAAGCAAAAGAAACACACTAAGAAGGCTTCCAAGCGAGCCGCAACGACGAATGGTGGAGGTGCCAAGTGAAGTCCCGAACCCGAATCCTGGTTGGCCTGCTCGTTACGGCCTGCCTCGCGCTCGGTGCCTTCACCGGAGTCGCCTCGGCGGCGGCGCCGGCTTGGCAGACGGTGGCCGCCACCGGACCGACCGTGATGCCCCCGCTGCAGAGCGAGGTGCAGAAACTGGCCGTCGACGCGGATGGGGGGGCCTTCACCCTCACCTTCTCGGGCCAGACGACGGCAGCGCTGGCCTTCGACGCCACGCCCGCCCAGGTCGAAACGGCGCTCAACGCCCTTTCGAACATCGGCGGCGCCGGCGGCTCGGTGGTCGTCACCGGCGGCCCCGGTGGCCCGGAAGGGAAAACTCCCTACACGATCGTCTTTGGCGGATCGCTGGCGAACACCGACGTCGCCGCGATCACCACCACCGCGACGGCGCTGACCGGCACCGGCCACAGCGCAACGATCTCGGTGCCCGTCGAGGGCGGGCCCGGAACTACGAAACTCGCTGTTTACGCGCTCAACGTCGGTGGCTATGAAAGCCAGGGCAACGTCACCCTAAAGGTGAAACTGCCGACTGGAGTCACGACCACCACGACCCCAGAAGGGTCTGGCTGGACCTGCAGCGCCGGCGCCGGCCAGAACGAATACACCTGCAACTTCACCGACTCGACCCAGAAGGTGCCGCCGTCTACCTTCGTCCAACCGGTGAACGCGACGATCACCGCCGTGCCCGGCACGCCCGACGGCACCATCACCTACGAATACACCGGTGGCGAAGCGCTTCCCGTTAGCGGCGAACTGCCTCTGACGATCAGCTCGACTGTTGCTCCGCCCGGCATCCAGTCCTTCGAGGCCGGCGCCTACAACTCGAACGGAAACCTCGATACCCAAGCGGGCGGCCATCCCTATTCGGCCGCGACGGCGATCATGGTCAACACCCTGAGGACGCCGAAGGGCGTGATCGCGCCGGTCGGCGAATTCAAAGACATCATGGTCGACCTGCCACCGGGCTTTCTCGGCAACCCAACCGCGGTGCCGCAGTGTCCGGAAACGATCGTGGAGCTCCAATGCCCGTTCCCGACCATGGTCGGCGTATCGTTGCCGCTGCTCGCCTTCGGGGCCAGCCGCGGCGCCTTCCAGACCGGCGAGTCGGCGGTCTTCAACACCGAGGCGCCATACGGTTACCCGGGCAAATTCCGCTTCAACGTTCTCAGCTTCGTGCCACTCAGCGCGGTTGGCTCGCTGCGTAGCGACAGCGACTACGGCCTCACGGTCTCGTCGCTGAACACCCCTCAGATCCAGCCGGTATTCGGCGCCTTCTTCACCTTCTGGGGCGCTCCGGCCGAAAAATCGCATGACTCGATGCGTTGCAACCGCGAAGTCTTCAGCACCAAATGCGGTCCGGCGGCTTCCGGGGACCCGGTCGCCTTCCTCACCAATGCGACCAACTGCGCCGAACAAGCTTTGGCGCAGCCGCTGACGACCCTCAACACGACGCTCTGGCAGAACCCGGGCGAACTGTTCACCAGCAGCGTTCCGATCCCGGCGGTGACGGGCTGCGACGAGCTCGAGTTCGAAGCTGACTTCACGTTCGAACCTTCGGACACGAAGTCCGACAGCCCGGCTTCCTTCAGGACGAGCCTCACCGTTCCCTCCGAAGGCCTCACCAACCCGTCGAAACTGACGACCCCGGAGTTGAAGAAGACCGTCGTCCAGCTGCCGAAGGGCGTCGTGCTCAATGCCAGTGGGGCCGATGGCCTCGAGGGCTGCAGCCTTGACCAAATCGGTTACCTCGGTGGCAGCTTCCCGAACCCGAACCCGATCCGGTTCGACAAAAACCCGAACCAGTGCCCGGAAGCGTCGAAGATCGGCACCGGCGAACTGAAAACCGCGCTGATCGAAGAACCGCTGAAAGGCGCTCTCTACCTCGCCGACCAGGGCGACGGCAACCCGTTCGGGTCGCTGTTTGCGATCTACCTGGTGATCGAAGATCCGCGGCACGGGATCTTCATCAAGCTGCCAGGCCGGGTCGACCCCAGCGAGCAGGACGGTCAGATGACTATCACCTTCGACAACCTGCCGCAGGTCCCGTTCACGCGGCTCGACCTCAACCTGAAGGGTGGCGACCGCTCGGCGCTTGCCAGCCCGACCACCTGCGGCAACTTCGTCACCACGGCGACGAACACGCCATGGTCGGCGCCGGAATCCGGCCCGCCGACGGTGTCGGCCAATGGGTTCGACATCACCCAGGGGCCGAACGGCCAGCCTTGCGCCAAAACTCCGCAGGAACGGCCCTTCAAGCTCGGTTGGGAAGCCGGCTCCGAGAGAAACACCGCCGGCGCTGACGGTCCGTTCACGTTCCGGATCACCCGCCCCGACGGCGCCCAGGAAATCGACACTCTCGAACTGGGCACCCCGCTCGGCCTCTCGGCTTCGCTCAAGGGCATCCCCTACTGCCCCGAGGCGGCAATCGCGGCAATTGCCAACCGCACCGGCAAGGAAGAGCAGGCCAATCCGTCGTGCTCAGACGCGAGCAAGGTCGGCACCGTCCTCACCGGCGCCGGCTCAGGCCCACGACCGTTCTACACCAACGGCAAGCTGTACCTCGCCGGTCCTTATAAGGGCGCGCCGTTCAGCGTCCTCGCCGTCACCCCGGCTGTCGCGGGTCCGTTCGACCTCGGCAACGTCGTCGTTCGCTCGGCGGTGTTCATCAATCGCTCCAACGCCCAGGTGACGACGAAAACCGACCCGATCCCCCAGATCCTCAAAGGCGTCTCGCTACGGATCAAGGACGTGCGGATCAAGCTCGACCGCAAGAACTGGACGATCAACCCGACCAGCTGCGATCCGTCCAGCGTCAAGCTGAGCGCTCGCGGGAACTCCGGTGCGACGGAGGATGAGGCGACCGGCTTCCAGGTCGCCGGCTGCCAGAACCTCGGCTTCGGGCCGAGCCTGAAGGCGCACCTCACCGGCGGCACCCGCCGCGGTGCCCACCCGGCCTTTACGGCGGAAGTCGACTTCCCCGCCGGCCAGGCCAACAGCAAGGACGTCGCGGTGACCCTGCCGCACTCCGAGTTCCTGGAGCAGGCGCACATCAACACGATCTGCACCCGCGTCCAGGCGGCCGCCAAGGCCTGCCCGGCAGGCTCGATCTACGGCTTCGCGGAAGCGGAAACGCCGCTGATCGACGGCAAGCTGACCGGTCCGGTCTTCCTCAAATCCTCGGACCACCAGCTGCCGGACCTGGCGATCGCGCTGCGCGGTCCCGACAACCAGCCGATCGAAGTCGAATTCGCCGGCCGGATCGACTCGGTCAAGGGCCAGATCCGCAACACGATCGAAGGCCTGCCCGACGTCCCCGTCTCCCGCTTTGTGCTGAAGATGAAGGGCGGGCGCAAAGGGCTCCTCGCCAACTCGCGCAACCTCTGCTCGACCAAGGTGACGAAGATGACCGTCAAGTTCGTCGGTCACAACAACAAGGTCAGCCAGTCGCGGCCGCCGCTGAAGCGCACCTGCAAGAAGGCCAAAGGGGCGAAAAGCGGTAAGAAGCAGCGGCTGAACAGGCAAGGGCAGCGGCCGCTGACGGGGGTCCTCAGGCTCCTTGGCGGCTGGTAAGCCAAGACTCCCACTGACCCTGCGCTACCCGCGCAGGATCCTCGGGGCGGCGATCGTTCTGATCGCCGCCCTCGGTGTCTTGGGAACCGGCGTCGAGGGACGCCTGGCGCCGGCCTCGCTCGGTGTACCGGGAACTCCGGCGGCCGAGGGCGGGGCGCTGCTGAAGCAGCACTTCGGGGACTCGGCCCCCTTCGCGGTCCTCCTGCGCGGCCCGGCCCCGGCGCTGGAACGGCAGGGGCCGCGGTTAATCCGGGCCTTGCGGACCGAACCCGGCGTCACCACCCTCTCGCCCTGGGACGGCGAGAAGCTCGACCCGCTGCGCCCCTCGCCGCGCAAGGCGCTGATCCTGGTCGACTTCCACACCTCGACCTCGACTGCGGTCTCCGACGTCGTCCCCCGCCTCGACGAGCTGCTCGAGCGGGAGGTTCGGGCGCCCGTCCGCGCCAACCAGACCGGCTACGCCTCGCTCTCGCGGGCGATCCAGGAGGAATCGATCTCCTCCACCGAGCGGGCCGAGCTGATCGCGATCCCGTTCCTGCTGCTCGTCCTGCTCTTCGTCTTCCGCTCGCCGGTGGCGGCGCTGATCCCGCTCGCCTTCGGCGCGATCACGGTGATCGCCACCCGCGGCGTCCTCTACCTGGTCGCCGACCACGTCGCCATCGACGCCTTTGCGCTGACCGTGGCGACGATGATGGGGCTGGCGTTGGGGGTCGACTACGCGCTGCTGATCGTCTCCCGCTTCCGCGAGGAGCTGAGCGATGGCAAGGACCCGCCGGCTGCCGCCCACGCGACCCGCCGAACCGCCGGCCGCACGACCCTCTTCGCCGGGACCACGCTGTTCGCCTCGATGATCGTCTCGGTCTTCGTCCTGCCGGGGACGCTGCTGCTCTCGCTGGCCGGGACGGCGATCCTCGTCACCGCGGTCTCGCTGGTGACCTCGATCTACCTGGCGCCGCCGCTGCTCAGCCTGCTCGGGCCGCGGGTCAACGCCTTCTCGATCGGCCGCCGTGGCCGCGAGTCCCACAACACCCTGCACGCGCTGCTCTCGGCGGCGCTCAAGCGCCCGGCACCGATCGCGATCGCGATCTCGGGCCTGCTGCTGATCCTCGCCGCGCCGGCTGTGGCGATCAAAACCGGGCCGCCCTCTGCCGCGCAACTGCCGACCGACAATCAGGCGCGGATAGATTCCGAACTGATCGCCGACGAACTCGGCCCCGGCTGGGACGCCCCCTTCGTCCTCGTCGCCGCCACCTCGCAGGGGCCGATCACCTCCTCCGCCGACCTTCGCCACCTCTCCCGGTTCCAGGACCTGCTCGCCCGCCAGCCGGGAGTGCAGGCGGTGATCGGGCCGAAGCAGGTAGCCGAACGCGCCGCCCCCCTCCAGGCCAAAGGGTCCGGGTTGCTCGGCAAGCCTGGGAAGCGGCGGCTGGCGGAGCTCGAAGATCTCGGGCCGAAGCTCGGCCGCGCCGGCGACGGGGTCGGCCGCCTCCGCGATGGGATCAACGAAGCGGCGGCCGGGGCCGGCCTGCTCGACGAGGGCTCGGGCCGGGCGCAGGAGGGGGCGCAGCGGCTCGCCGAGGGCCTCGAACGCGCCGCCGCCGGCGGCGCAAAGGCAACCGGGGCGATCGACCGCCTTGCCGACGGCGCCGGCAAGCTGGCCGAAGCCCAGGACTCGGCCAAGGCGGGCTCGCTCTCCGTTGCCCTCGGCCTCCACGACCTGCTGCCGCAGTTGCGCAAGGGCTCGCTCGCCCGCGCCCGTCAGCTTCGGTCCGAACTCGGCGAGCTGGCGCAGTCCGACCCCGAGCTCGCCGCCGCCGCCAACCGCGCCTCGGCCCTGGTCCTTGCCCTTGCCGGAGCGCGCAACGAAGTCAAGAGCCTGCGCTCCACCGCCGCCCGGTTGCACGGCGGCATGGTGAAGATCGCCGGCGGCAGCAACCGCCTCGCCGACGGGACCGACCGCCTTGCTGCGGGGGCGAGCCAGCTGGGCAGCGGCCTCACCCGCCTCGCCACCGGTGCCGGCGCCCTCGCCGACGGCCTCGGCCGGCTCGAGGGTGGGACCGAATCGCTCGCCAGCGGGCTCGGCGAAGGCTACGAGCGCTCGCAGCCGCTGGAGAGCGGCCTGTCCCGCGCCGGGGTCAAGGTCACCGCGTCCGCCTCGAAGCTGGCCGGCGAACGCGAGCAGCTCCGCTCGGCCTCACCGCACCTCTTCGACTCCGGCTACTTCGTCCTCTCGGCGCTCGACGGCGCCCGCCAGGGCCCGCGCTCGCGCGCCGCGCAGGCGATCGACATCGACCGCGGTGGCCAGGCCGCCTCGATCCTCGTCATCCCCCGCTACAGCTTCAACACCGAGGGCTCCGAAGCGATCGACCACCGCCTCAACCATCTCGCCTCGCGCTTCGCCGACAAGTCAGGGCTGCAGGTCGGCGTCGCCGGCGGCGCCGCCCAGCTGACCGACTACAACGAGGTGACGCGGACGCGGGTGCCGCTGGTGATCCTGGCGATGACCCTGGTCACTTTCCTCGCCCTCGTCTTCATCCTCCGGGCGCTGCTGCTCGCCGCCCTCGCGGTGCTGCTCAACCTGATGACCGTGGGCGTCGCCTTCGGCGTCCTCGTCCTCCTCTTTCACGTCCCGGCGGGCTGGCCGCTCGGCGGCCACGACTACGTCGACGCGATCGGCGCGGCGGGGATCTTCGGCATCGTCTTCGGGCTCTCGGTCGACTACGCCGTCTTCCTCCTGGCCCGGATGCGCGAGTCCTACGAGGCGACCGGCGACCACCGCGAGGCAATCTCCTTCGGGCTGGAGCGGACGGCGCGGGTGATCACCGGCGCGGCGGCGATCATGATGGCCGTCTTCGTCGTCTTCGCGGCGGCGAAGATCTCCACCGTCTCCCAGCTCGGCGTCGGGCTCGCCGTCGCCGTCGCCCTCGACGCCACCGTCGTCCGGATCCTGCTCCTGCCGGCGCTGATGCTGCTGCTCGGCGAGCGGGTCTGGTGGCTGCCGCGACCGCTGGAGCGAGTCCTGCCGAGAGTCGAGCTTCACCCCGCCTGAGCGGGGCCGAGAACGTGTTCATGACCAGGGAAAGAGAGGAACAGATGTCAAAGCCAGGGAGAGGGATCAGGACCAGGAAGACGCTGTCGATCGCGCTTGGTGCGCTCGGGGCAGCCGTACTCCTGGTGCCGCTGGCAACGGCCGCCGAAATCAGCCGCGACGAATACGTCGCGCGGGTGGAGCCGATCTGCAAGCGCAACGTCGAAGCCAACAAACGGATCTTCGACGGCGCCAAAGACGAGGTGAAGGCGGGCGAACTGAAGAAGGCATCGACGCACTTCTCCCGCGCCGCGACCGCGTTGGGGAAGACGATCGGGCAGCTGAAGGCGGTGCCGCAGCCGATCGGCGACGAGGAGAAGCTGAAGAAGTGGCTCGGCTACCTCGAAGTCGAGGCGGACTACTTCACCCGCATCGGCCAGGCCCTGTCCGCGGGCAAGAAAGGCAAGGCCCAGACCCTCTCGGTGCGGCTCAACCGTAACTCCAACCTGGCCAACAACACTGTCCTGGCCTTCGGCTTCGACTACTGCAAGATCGACCCGACGAGGTTCAGCTGATGCGGCGGGCGGTCACCGTCGGGGTCTGCGCCGTTCTGCTCCTGGCCGGGCTGGGAACGCTGGCCCATGCCGAGCTGAGCCGGGACGGGGGCCTGATCGTCTCCTTCGAGGGCGGCATCTCCCCGACGCACCTGCCTCGCTCCGGGGGCGCCCCGGTCGAGGTCCGGGTCGCCGGCAACATCAAAACGACGAACGGCGTGCGCCTGCCGCAGTTGCGGCGGATAGCGGTGGCGATCAACCGCGCCGGGCGGCTCTACGACAAGGGCCTGCCGACCTGCCGGGTGCGGGCGATCCAGCCGGCGACCGAAGCGGTGGCGAAGAGGAAGTGCGCCGACTCGATCGTCGGCGACGGCCACGTCACCCTGGTGGTGCGCCTGCCCTCGCAGCAGGACTACATCTCCCGCAACAACCTGCTGGCGTTCAACGGCCCCAGCCGCAAGGGCAAGAAGCTGATCCTCGCCCAGGTCTACTCGGAGAACCCGCCGGGCTCGATCATCCTCACCTTCACGGTCCGCAAGCACAAGGGCCTCTACGGCAATGTGATCGAAACCGAACTGCCGAAGTACGCGGAAGGCTGGGCCTACCTGACGCAGTTCGAGATGACGCTGGGGCGGACCTTCCGCTCTGGCGGCAAGACCCGTTCCTACATCTCGGCCTCCTGCGCCGCCCCCGCCGGCTTCCCCGGCGCCGTCTTCCCCTTCGGCAAGGCGACCTACTCCTTCGGGACCGGCCAGGTCCTGACCACCAAGATCGTCCGCAGCTGCAAGGTCGCGGGCCGCTGATCGCACGAGAAAGAAAGAGAGAGACGATGAAGAAGCTCCGCTCCCACCTCACCTACGCCAACGTGATGTCGTCGCTGGCCATCTTCCTGCTGCTGGGCGGCGCCGGCGCGATCGCGGCAAAGAAGACGCAGAAGATCGGCACCACCCAGATCAAGGCCTCGGCGGTGACCACCGCCAAGATCAAGAACGGCGCCGTCGACAACGCCAAGCTGAAGGACGGCTCGGTCTCGACCGGCAAGCTCCTCGACGGCTCGGTGACGGGCGGCAAGCTGGCCGACGGCTCGGTCTCGACCGGCAAGCTTGTCGGCGACGCGGTCACCGGCGACAAGGTCAACGAGGCGTCGCTGGGCGAAGTGCCATCTGCCACCTCCGCCAACCCGGTCGCCTTCGCCCACGTGCAGTCGAACGGCGTGGTCGACGCCGCCAACTCCAAGGGCGTCACCTCGGTCAACGTCACCAAAGGCGGCACCGGCATCTATTGCATCTCGCCCGCCTCCTTCTCGCCGCGCGGGGCGCAGGCGACGCCGCAGGTCGGCGGGGCGGCGAGCGCCCAGGTGGGCATCGGCGGCAGCTGCTTCGGGTCCGCGATCCAGGTCACGACCCTGAACGCGGCGGGGACCGCAGCCGATAGTGGCTTCTTCGTCGAGCTCTACCGCTGAGGCGGCGCTCGGCGGGCCGGTCGAGGCGCTCAAGCGTTTCGCCGCCGCGCTGGGCGATCACGATGCCAGGGCCGCCGCCGCTTGCTTCGCCACCGAGGGTGTCCTCATCACCCCCGACGGCACGGCGGTGGCGGGCCCCGGTTCGATTCACGAAGTGCTGGTGCAGCTGACCGCCCAGCGTCCGAAGCTCGAGTTCGAGCAGGCGCGGGTCGTGCAGGTGGGCGCCGTCGCCCTCTGCACGCAGCGCTGGCGCCACTGCCGGCGCGGTCCGGGGGGCGTCGTCGGTCGCTTCGAGGCGACCTTCATGGTGGGCTCGGCGGGGGCCGGGAGGGAGCAATGGCAGTTGCTCGCCGCGTCCCTGTGGGGAGCGCGGAAGAAGGCCACCAATCCCGCTTGACAAGTCATGTACCGCGCTTTACAGTGCTCCCCAACCTCGGACGGCGGGAGCCGACGTGCCGTGGTGATTCAGCCGGTCCTGCCCCGTCCCTGTGGCGGCACCGGCGCAGACGGTGACTGGCGGGGCGCTCGTACTCCCTGATCCCAAGCGCCCCGGGTCGCCGTCCGAGGCCCTCCTAACTGGCGTTCGTCAGCCGCGCAAGCGGTCGGCGAGCGTCGTCAGCTCGCCGACGCTGGTGCCCAGCGCGCCGGCCAGCCGCAGCAGCGTCGTGTAGCTGGGGTTGCGCACGCCGCGCTCGATCCCGCCGACCTGGGTGAGGTCGGTGTGGGCGCCCTCGGCGAGCTGCTCCTGGCTGAGGCCGGCCTCGAGGCGAAGCTGGCGAAGGGCGTCGCCGAGAGCGGCGTGCTCGGGCGAGCGGGGTTTGCTGCGGCGCGGCGGCGGCATGCGCCCCGGAGCCTCTCTATTAAAAGACTCCAGGGTTAGAGTATTTGTGCCTTAACATCTTGAGCGCCGGAAACGGGCTTAGCGCTGAGCCTCCCGGCCACCTATGCCACCCACCGCCTCAGAGCTGATCCACGCCGTCAATCACCCGCTGCGACGGCGGATCCTCTTCGCCTATCTCGACGGCTCGGTTGAGTGCGCCTCGGCGACGGAGCTGGCCGCGGCGATCGACCAGCGGGTGGGGCAGGTCGCCTACCACCTGAAGACCCTGGCCAAGGGCGAGATCCTGCGCCCGGTCCGACAAGAGGACCGCTCGCCGATCGCGGGCGAAGGCTACGGCTGGGCCCTCGGCGTCGAGGCGGAGTGGCTGCGGCTGGTGCTCGCGGTCTGGGCCGAGGCCGACGTCTCCGGCTGAGGCTTCGCGGGCTCCCGCAAGCCGAGGTCCCGACCTTGGGACAATGGCCAGCATGGCGGGGGGCCAGATCCTGCAGATCGCCGAGCGCGACTTCGGCACAGGGCGCTGCGAGCTGCAGCTCGAGGGCGAGCTCGACCTCTGGAGCGTGGAGCGCCTGCAGGCGGTGCTGCAGCGGGTCGCGCGTGAGAACGACGCCGTCCTCGTCGGCCTCCAGAGCTGCGAGTTCGTCGACTCGACCGGCATCGCCCTTTTCCTCCAGGCCCGCCGACATCTGGAAGACAAAGGCGGGCGCCTGCTCCTCTACGGCTGCTCCGAGCAGGTGCTGCGGATCTTCACCGTCGCCGGCCTCACCGACGCGGGTATGGTCTTTGCCGACCGGGATGAAGCGATCCGGGAGCTGGCGGTGGTGGAGTGAAAAGAGCGCTTGGAGTGAGTCTGTGCGCGATGGCGGTGTGGGCGTCTGCGGCGGTCAGCGCCGGCGCGGAGCCGTTGCCGACCTATAACGGCGCGATGACGTTCCAGTCGATCCAGGGGCCCGACGGCCCCGAGGAATACTCGTGGTGACTCCATCGGCACGACTGTTCCCACCTCGCTCGCCGTCACCCAGCCGAACATCATCACCCTCACCGTTCACCATCGCGCCGGCAATCCGGCGGCCGGTGGGGCGCCGTTCGACTACCCGGTTATTGCCGGGTCAGGCTGGGAGGGTGGGATTCAGACCCACGTCGTCGAGGGGTCGCCGTCCACGACTGTTCCCGGGCCGCCTGATCTGGAACAGCCGGCGCCTCGCTGCATCGTCCCCGACCTCTCCGGCCGCACCGTCAGGGCCGGCCTCCGTCGGCTGCGCCGAGCCAACTGCGCCCTCGGCGAGGTGCGCGGAAAGCGGTCGAAGGGCGCCCGGGTCGTCAAGCAGTTCCGCAAGCCAGGCCGGTCGCTGCCGGTCGGCACCGCGGTGGGTGTGAAGGTGCTTCCTCCCGGTCAGTACTCGCGCAGCAGCTGACCGCGCAGCCAGGCGCACCAGCCCGCGAACAGCCCCAGCGCCAGCAAGACGCCGACCCAGTGCAGGCCGACGAGGACGGCGAGCAGGCTGGGTATCCCGGCGAGGGCGGCGCCGAGCAACGCCAACCGCATAGGCAGGCGCAGGAACCAGGCGGTGACGGCGGCGCAGACCATCCACGAGGCCGGGCCGGCGATCCAGCCCCAGTCCTCGAAGAAGCTGTGCGGAAGGGCCGCGCCCAGCGCTCCCGCCAGCAGCAGGACCGCGAAGAACTGAATCGAGGCGGCTCGAACGAAGGTGCCCAGGCTCACCCCGCCGAGGCTATTCGACGACGATCTTGCCCTTCATGAAGGGGTGGATCTTGCAGTGGAAGGCGAAGGTGCCCTTCTTGTTGAACTGGACCGACTTCGTCGTCCCCGGGGCGATGTTCTTGGTGTCGAAGCTGCCGCCGGTCGCGGTGTGGGTGGTGCCCCCGGTCGTATTGGAAAAGCCGACGCGGGTGCCGCGCTTGACCTTCAGCGTGCCCGGCTTGAAGGCGAAGTTCACGATCGAGACGGTCTTCGCGCCGCTGGCGCTTGCGGTCGGTTCGGCGGCATCGCCTCTGTTGACGGCGACGAAGCCGACGAGGAGGAGCGCCAGGAGCGCGCCGAGGAACCAGAGCGAGGGCCGCTGCAATGAGGTCGTCATGGCCCTGAATACGAAACAGGAGCCGGGCGGGTTCAACTCGCACCGCGGTCGAGCAATAATGGGCTCCCCGGGCGGTTAGCTCAGTTGGGAGAGCATTCGGTTTACACCCGAAAGGTCACTGGTTCGAGCCCAGTACCGCCCATGGTCTGATCAGAGGAGAAGCGGCAGCTTGGGCAGCTGACCGCCGCCGCCCCACAAGGCAACGCCGACGAAGACGCCGCAGGAGAGCCCGACGTAGATCTTGCTGCGCAGACGTTCCCAGCGCCAGTCCCGCAACGCTTCACGTTCCTGCTCGAGGTCTATTTCCTCGGCGGTGGAGATGTCGGAGATTCGTTTCAGCCTGACCTCGCTTAGCAGGGCCAGATCTTTTCAAGATAGGTAATGAGTGTCAAGAACTGGTCAAGCTATTGGGCACAAAAAACTGCAAATCGGTTGTCAATGATTGACATCAACTTCCATTGATAGCCTCAGAATCAATGTCGATTCCGTCTGAGTCGCTCGTTGAAAAGGACATTCGTCGCGCGTTGGCCCGCCTCGTCTCCGGTGGCCGGGAATCTCTCTGGCTTCCGGAGGTGCAGCCCCTCCTTCAGCTCAGCGCCGTCAAGGAACGGGTGGATGCCGGTCAAAAGCCGGACAAAGCTCTTCGCGAGGTTTTGCTCGAAGCGATCGACGAGCTCGGCCAATCGCAGTATCGCCATCTGCTCGAGATCGTCCTCGGCTTGGACCCGGAGTCGGCTGAGCTCTCGGCAGGTGAAAGGCGTGCCCTCGCAGGAAAGAGATTCAGAGGCGGAAAACGGCCGGTGACGGCTGGAACCATTCGCCAGCATCACGAGCGGCGAGCGCTTGACGAATTGGCAGAACGGCTGACCGCCCGTTTCGGGCCGGATGCGGGCGATCGACCTCAAGAGCAGGACTGGCTCGAATGGCACCCTGCTGTCCGCGAAGCCTGGGCTGGGCAGAGACTCAACCTTTGGCGCATATCGATCTCCGAGTACCAGACGGACGAGGTGCGCGAGGTCCTGTCAGCACTTATGCGGAGGCACAGGGTGGGAGCGTGGGCGGTCTTCGAGATGTTCGGCGTCTTCGACCTGTTGGTGGAAGCGTGGCTGCCGGCCGATGTCCGAGCTTCGACCTTGGAAAATGAGCTCGAGGAAGGACTGGGTGGGCGCCTGGTGCGATGCGATGGGTTTGCCGTCGACGAGATCGTGACGCACTGGGTTTGGCGCGACGAGCAGGGCGAGATGCAGGCGCCCCCTCGCTCGGTCTTGGAGGAAACGCCTTCGGAACGACAGCTCGCGCTTCTCCGCGCTGGTGACGAGAGACAACTGAGCAGGTTTATCGCGAGTCATGCCGCAGCCCGGGTTGTCGCAGCGCCCGGAATCGGATTGCTGATCGCTGTCGGCGGAACGCAGGGGCATCCGCTGCTGAGCGTCGCGGAGCGAGAGCTGGTCAAGGATCTGATCATCCGTCTGATCGCGGAGACGGACCCGGGGGTTCTCTCACAGGTTGTTCTCGCCCGCGGTAGCGGCTTTGCCGACTACGTGCTGCAGGGTCAGGTTGCGCCAGAGGCCTTTCACCGAATGAACGAACGCCTGGTGAAGCCGCTCAATGAAGCTGTTCGCAGTGCGGGATTGCGAGCTCATACCTTTGTGTTCGCTGCTTCGGAGCCACTGATCCGCCACCAGGGACTCGACTGGATGCCTCCCGCGGAGGAGAGGCTTTCCGCAAGAGACCTCCTCCTGGAAGGGGAGTCGCCGATGCTGGAGGTGCGGACGTCGGCCTTCGCGGACCTGCTTCACGACGATCAGGTCGGGGCGACTTGGGCGGACTCGGGCGCCGCGAAGGGGTTGATGAGAGCGGTCGTGGCAATGCTCAACGGCAATGGGGGGACGGTCGTTCTCGGCGCTTGTCCGCAATCCCGTGCCGAGGGAGACCCGCGTTTCACCGGGAAGCGCCGAAAAGGCGCTCCGGTGGTCGGGGAGTTCATGGTCGTCGGGGTCGATGACGAGATTGCCGGCAAGCCCGACTCGTACCTGCGCAAGGTTGCCGCCATGTGCCGGCGCTTTGTCGAACCCGACCCCCGTCTGTACATCGAACTAAGGCTCGAGCGGATAGAGGACCGGACCGTGCTGGTGGTCGCGGTTGCGGACCCGCCTGACGAATGGTTCTATTTCGTCGACCATGAGAAGGAGCCGGCCTTCCTCGTCCGCAATTCAGCGGGGATGTCGGAGCACCTCCGCGGTCTCGAGGGAGACAAGTACAAGCGCAGTTTTCCTCGCTACTGAGTCCGCCTCACCCGAAGGCCCGCACCGCGAGCACCGCGGCGACGATGAGGCCGACGACGGCGATCGAGATCCGCAGCGGGTCCGCCGGGATGCGGCGCGCGTAGTGGGCGCCGACCCGGCCGCCGAGCAGCGAGGAGACCATCAGCACCGCGACGTAGCTCCACGCGACAGGGGCGAGAAAGGCGTAGATGATCGCGGCGAGGAGATTTGAGCAGCCGGCGATGACGATCTTCATCCCATTCAGGTGCTGCATGGTGTCGGCGACGAAGAGGGCGAGGATCGCGAGGACCAGGATGCTGACCGCGGAGCCGAAGTAGGCCTGGTAGGCACCGCAGAAGGCGATGCCGGCGAGCAGGTAGGGCGAGTGCTCGTTGCCGGCGTGTGAGATGTGGGGGACCAGGCGCGGCTGCAGCAGCAACAGCAGGCAGGAGGCGGCGATCAGGACGGGCACGATCGTTTCGAAGGTTTCGTTGGAGGTGAGCAGGAGCGCGGCCGAGCCGAGCGCAGCGCCGAGAAGCAGGGGCGGCAGGAGGCGGGCGAAGCGAGCTCCCTGCTCGCGCAGCAGATCGCTGTAGCCGAGCGCCCCGCCAACGGAGGCGGGGACGATCCCGACCGTGTTGGTGACGTTGGCCGAGAGCGGCGGCAGGCCGAGCGCGACCATCGTCGGGAAGGTGATCAGCGCACCGCCGCCGGCGACGGAGTTTGCCGCCCCCGCCGCGGCGCCGGCCGCCGCGACGGCGAGCAGCTCGAGCATGGGCCGGGAGTTTGGCGGAAAGCGCGGCCGGCGCTCAGGCGGCGCGCGAGAGCGGGTTGCGGGTGCCGCCGCGGCGCTTCTCCCGCTGGGTGACGACGTTGAAGAAGTAGTCGTTGCGTCCGCGGCGCAGCTGGCGCGGCATCGCGTGGCGGGCGCCGCGGTGGGCGGCGGCGACGGAGCGGAAGGCGCGCTCGTGGGCGGCGGTCCAGCGGATGCCGAAGATCTCACGCACGCGCGGCGGCGTCGTGCCCTTGACGATCAGGTTCTGGGTCTCGAGGTTGAGCCGCGCCGGCAGCGGCACCGGCTGGCGGAAGGCGACCAGCGGCGCCATCTCCAGTGCGTGCTCGGTCGCGTGCATGTCGGAGGAGGCCAGCCTGCCCTGGAACCAATCGTCGAACTCGCGGGCGGTGGCGGGGACGGCGTCGCGCGGGAGGCCGAAGAGCTCGCCGAAGCGGACGTAGTCCTGCCACAGCGCTTCGCGCTCGGCCGGGCTCAGCGGCCGCGCCATCGTTTCGTACATCGCCCGGCCGGAGTCGGCGATCACCGCCAGCGTCCACAGCATCAGCTCCGGGTCGAAGGCCGAGTAGGCGGCGCCGGCCGAATGGGCGCCGGCGGCCTCCGGCAGCTCGCCCTTGATCCGCTCGTGCAGGCGGTGGACCGCGCCGAGCGCCTTGTCGGCTTCGGCCCTGGTGCCGAGGAAGACGGTCTCCTGGATCTTCGCCGTGCGGGCGAGGCGGGTGAAGGGGTGGTCGCCTGCGTTGGTGCTGAGCATCGTGCCGGTGTAGGTGAGCGGTTCCAGCGCCCCGATCAGCAGCGCCCGCTGCCCGTAGAGGAGGCCGACCGAGCGCTCGCCGTGGACCCGGCGCGCCATCGACTCGCCCGGGGGGAAGTAGTACTGGTCGTCTCGCGGCATCGGCGAAGGGTACCGCGGAAACTGGCCAGCCGGCCAGGAAAACGCCGGTTAGGCGGTCTGGCCCCGGTCGCCGGTCTCGCGGCTCATCGCCACCATCGCCGCGCCGGAACGAGGCGTCTCGACCAGGCCGCGCAGCTCGTGCGCGGCGAAGATCTCGTCCAGTTCCTCGCGGGTCAGCGTCTCCCGCTCGAGGGCCAGGACCGCCAGGTGGTCGAGCACCTCGAGGTTGGCGGCGAGCAGCGCCTGCGCCCGGCGGTAGGCCTCGCGCGCCAGCGTCATCGCTGCCTGGTCGACCTCGCGGCGGGTCTGGTCGGAGACGGCGTAGTCGCCGGTCGGCAGCGCGATCGGCGCCGGCCCGTCGTGGTCGTGGGCGACCCCCATCCCGAACTCGGAGACCATCTGCTTGCAGACCAGGTGGACGCGGTTGAGGTCGTCGGCAGCGCCGGAGTAGGTCTCGCCCAGCACCACCTCCTCGGCGGCGCGGCCGCCGAGGAGCGTCACCACCTCGTCGAGCAGTTCCTCGCGGGACTTCAGGTAGCTGTCCTCCTGCGGGGAGTGGGCGACGAAGCCGAGCGCCGGGCCGCGGGGGACGATGCTGAGGATCTCCGGCGGGTCGAGCCCGAGCAGGCGGCGGCAGAGCGCGTGGCCGGCCTCGTGGTAGGCGACGATCCGCCGCTCCTTGGCGTTGAGGCGGCGCGCCTGCTGGGAGCCGACGGCCTGGCGCAGCAGCGCCTCGTCGAGGTCCTCGCGGCTCATCGAGTAGCGGCCGGCGCGGCCGGCGATGATTGCGCCCTCGTTGAGCGCGTTGGCGAGCTGGGCGCCGGTCATCCCGGTCGTCTTGCGGGCGACGTCGCCGAGGTCGAGGTCGGCGGCCATCGGCTTGCCCTTGGCGTGGCTGCGGAGGATCGCCTCGCGGCCGTCGCGGTCGGGCGGGGCGACGAGCACGCGGCGGTCGAAGCGGCCGGGGCGCAGCAGCGCTTTGTCGAGCTTTTCGACGTGGTTGGAGGCGGCGATCACGATCACCATCCCCGGGTCTTTCTCGAAGCCGTCGAGCTCGACCAGCAGCTGGTTGAGCGCCTGCTCGCGCTCGCTGGTGCCGCCGTCGCCGCCGCCGGAGCTGCGGGAGCCGCCGATCGCGTCGAGCTCGTCGATGAAGATCACCGCGCGTCCGGACTTGCGCGCCTCCTTGAAGAGGCGGCGGATGCGGGCGGCGCCGCGGCCGACGAACATCTCGACGAAGCTGGAGCCGGAGGCGGCGAAGAAGTCGACCCCGGCCTGGGCGGCGACGGCGCGGGCCAGCATCGTCTTGCCGGTACCGGGGGGGCCGTGGAGGAGGACGCCGCGGGGCGCCTTGGCGCCGAGGGCGGAGAAGCGTTCCGGTTCGCGCAGCCAGGCGGCGACGTCCATCAGCTCGGCTTTGGCCGCGTCGACCCCCTGGACTTCCTCCCAGAGGACCGGCTCGGTGCGGGACGCCTTCACCGTCTCCGGCTTGGTCGACCCCATCATGCCCCGCATCATTTTCATGAATACGAAGAGCAGCAGGGCCATGAAGAAGACCCCGAAAACCGGGTACCAATTGAAAAAGAATTCTTGTATGTCAGTCGCCATCAATGCAGCTTGGAGACAAATGTGCAATTTCTGAATCGCACATTCGTCCAATTTGGCTTGCAGGACTAAAGATTGTGCCTGAGACGTGCCGAGATGGCAGCACTTTTCACCCCTAGGATCAGGGATCGATGGAGCGACCGAGCGTCAGCGCGCCCGAGCTGAAGGCGCAGATCGAGGCCGAACGGGCGGGGCGGCCATTCCTCGTCTTCCGCGATGGCGGGGGCGAGCAGGCGATCCTGGCGATCGAGGCGAACGCCGAGCTTTGGGTCGGCCGCGGCGGCTCGGCCGACGTGCAGCTCGGGTGGGACGAGGAGGTCTCGGCCTTGCACGCGCAGATCGAGGTGGTGCGGGACGAGTGCACGCTGGTCGACGACGGCCTCTCCCGCAACGGCTCCTTCGTCAACGAGAAGCGGGTGCATGGGCGGCGCCACCTGCGCGACGGCGACGCGCTGCGCTTCGGGCGCACGACCGTCGTCTACCGGCGCCCCGGCGAGGACGCGCCGGAGGCGACGGTGGCCGCGGGCCAGCTGCCGGCCGCGGCAACGGTCTCGCCGGCCCAGCGCAAAGTGCTGATCGCCCTCTGCCGTCCATATAAGGACGGCGACCCGTTCGCCACCCCGGCGACCAACCAGCAGATCGGCGAAGAGCTGCACCTCGGCGTCGACGCGGTCAAGACCCATATGCGGGCGCTGTTCGAGAAGCTCGAGGTCGGCGACCTGCCGCAGAACCAGAAGCGCGTGGCGCTGGCCGAGCGCGCCCTGCAGACCGGGATCGTCAACCGCCGGGAGCTGTAGGAGGGCGGCGCTCAGGGGTGAGGAGGTTCACCCCTGGGGCCCCTGGGAGCGGGGTCAGATCCGGGCGAATCTGGGTCCACGACATCAAGTCGACCGACAAGACCCAGGAGGAACCAAAAATGAAGAAGCTCATTCTCGCCGCAGTCGCAGTTCTCGCCATGACGATCGCCCCGGCCACCGGCATGGCCGCGCCGGTCAAGTTCGGCTCCAAGCTCAACCCGACGGTGCAGCCGTCCAACTCGCTCCCCGGCCTGCGCTGCAGCCAGGAAGCGCCCGGCCCCTGCACGATGGTCCAGAACGAAGCCTACGGTCGCCCCGACGGCGGCGAGCTCGCCCCGAAGACCGGCACGATCAAGAGGATCCGGTTGATTGCCGGCGGCCCCGGCAGCTT
>Ga0164301_10000008_pt1 | contig 61951 bp, 60 predicted proteins | sample Whisoiple_231_MG_FD_109711 | JGI IMG/M metagenome (GOLD analysis project Ga0164301, IMG submission 109711) | Unamended control soil microbial communities from upstate New York, USA - Whitman soil sample_231_MG | ecosystem: Environmental > Terrestrial > Soil > Agricultural land ... | reverse complement strand
GGCGTCTTCACCGCCGCGATCCTCGTCTTCATCTTCTGCTGGAACGACTTCCTCTTCGCGATCTCGCTGACCAGCTCGGACGCGTCGCGGACCGTTCCCGCCGCCCTCGCCTTCTTCACCGGCGAATCGTCGTTCACCGCGCCGACCGGCTCGATCGCCGCCGCCGCGGTTGTCGTGACGGTGCCGATCATCGTCTTCGTCCTCATCTTCCAGCGCCGAATCGTCGCCGGGCTCACCGCCGGCGCCGTCAAGGGATAAAGGAGCCAACCGATGTCAGAGATAGTCCTCGACGGAGTCACCAAGACCTTTGCCGACGGTTTCGAAGCCGTCAAAGACATGAACCTCGACATCGAGGACGGCGAGTTCATGATCCTCGTCGGCCCGTCGGGCTGCGGCAAGTCGACGGCGCTGCGGATGATCGCCGGGCTCGAGGACATCTCCAGCGGCGAGGTGAAGATCGGCGGCGAGACCGTCAACGACCGCTCGCCGAAGGACCGCGACATCGCGATGGTCTTCCAGAACTACGCGCTCTACCCGCACATGACCGTGCGCGAGAACATGGGCTTCGCGCTGAAGCTCGCCGGCGCCGACAAGAGCGAGATCGACAAGAAGGTCGAGGAGGCGGCGAAGACGCTCGACCTCGAGCAGCACCTCGACCGGCGGCCGGCCAACCTCTCCGGCGGTCAGCGCCAGCGGGTGGCGATGGGGCGGGCGATCGTCCGCGACCCGAAAGCGTTCCTGATGGACGAGCCGCTCTCCAACCTCGACGCCAAGCTGCGGGTGCAGATGCGGACCGAGGTGGCGCGGCTGCAGTCGAAGCTGGAGACGACGACCGTCTACGTCACCCACGACCAGACCGAGGCGATGACCCTCGGCGACCGGGTCGCGGTGATGCGGGCGGGCGTCCTGCAGCAGGTCGGGACCCCGGCCGAGCTCTACGACAACCCGGTCAACCTCTTCGTCGCCGGCTTCATCGGCTCGCCGGCGATGAACTTCATGCCGGCCGAGATCGCTTCCGGGAAGCTGAAGCTGCCGATCGGCGAGGTCGACCTCGACGATCTCGACGTCAAGGGCGACGGCAAAGACGGCCAGGTGGTCGCCGGCCTGCGGCCGGAGAACATCGAGGACGTCGAGGTGATCGGCGACCTCAAGGAGGAGCGCGGGATCACCTTCGAGGCGGAGATCGACCTGGTCGAGTCGCTCGGCTCCGACCTCTACGCCTACTTCCACATCGAGTCCGAGGGAGTGCAGTCGGACCAGCTCGCCGACATCGTCGAAGAGAGCCTCGACGAAACCGGCGCCGGCGAAATCCGCGAGGGCCACGAGCAGATCGTCGCCCGCCTCGACCCAACCAGCAAGGTCAAACGCCGCGAGACCGCCCAGCTCTGGGCCGACACCTCGAAGCTGCACCTCTTCGACCCGGAGAACGGCGAGAGCCTCACCGCGGGCTCGGGCTGAGCAAGCGCATCCGATTTCGGCCCCAGTGGGGTGTGGTCAAAATCGGATGCACTCTGTCGCGCATATCCTCACCGCATGACGAAGACCTTCTGCGTTCTCACGATTAGCCTTGTTCTCGCGGCCATCGGCCTTGCGTCGACCGCCGACGCCGCGGTCCAATTCGGCAGCAACTGCACGGGGATCGAAGGCGAGCCGGGTTTTACCGTCCTTGACCTAGCCCATTCCTCCGGTGAGCCTCTGCCGGTGACTGCGCCCATCGGCGGCGTGATCACCCAGGGGAAGACCACGTATGAAGAGGTTGTTCCCCCGCGGCCTATTTCGGTGACCTTGCAGGTGTACAGGCCCGCCGGCGCCAACCAGTTCACCCTGGTCGGACAGGCTCCGTCAACGCCCGTCTCGCCGGGCGCGAACGCATTTGCAACGAGGGTTCCGGTTCAGGCCGGGGACCATCTCGGCTTCTCGGTCCAGTCCAGCGGCGAAGCGGTTGGCCTCTTCTGTCGCACCTTCGATTCCGGCGACTTGGTGGCTTATACCGAGGACCCGCCGCCGCTCGGCGGGAGCGCCACGTTCGGGACCGCGGACGAATTCCGCGCCCCCTTGGCGGCGGTGATCGAGCCCGACGCCGACAACGACGGCTACGGCGACGAGAGCCAGGACGGCTGCCCGCAGAGCGCGGCCTTCCAGACCGCCTGCCCGCTGGTCGTACTCGACTCCTCGGCCAAAGCCGGAAAGAAAGCAGTCACCGTCTCGATCGCCGCCAGCACGGAAGGATCCGTCGCCGTCAAAGGCGTCGCCAGGCTCGGCAAGGGCAAGAAAGCGACGCTGAAGGCAAAAGCGAAGACCGTCTTCCCCGGCAAACTCGCCTCCTTCAAGCTCAATTTCAGCGCCAAGCTGATCAAGCGGCTGAAGGAACTCGAGCCGTCGAAGAAGCTGACGCTGAAGGTGACCGCCAGCGCGACCAACGTCGCCGGCCAGGTCTCGAAAGACAAGCTCAAGGTAAAGCTGAAGGGGCAGGGCTAGACCGCTCAGGCTGCGGCGGCGACCAGGCGCGACATCACGTCGGCGGCCTGGTCGTCGTCGAGGCCTTGGGCCTCGGTGAGGTCCTGCCAGGTGCGGAAGGCGAGCGCGTGGCCGATCGCCGCGCGGGTGCGTTTGGCGGCGTTGCCGCGTAGGCCGCGGCCGCGGGCGAGGATCTCGCCGGCGATCGCCAGGAACTGGTGGTAAGGCGCGAACTTCTCGGCGACTACGGCGACCGAGCCTTCGTCGCGCAGGAGCTTGTCGATCATCCCCCCGCTGCGGCGGTAGTAGGCGTACATCTCCGAGAGGGCGACGGCGAGGCGCTCGGCGGGGTCGGCGATCCCCTCCCAGAGGCTGATGTCCGGGGGTGGGTTCTCCATCGCCCAGTGCGCCGAGCAGGCACCGAACAGCGCCGCCTCGTCCGGGAAGTGGCGGTAAAGCGTCGAGCGGCGGACGCCGGCGTGCTCGGCGACGGCGCTCATCGTGGTCTGCGCCGGGCCGAGGGAGCCGTGCAGCTCCACCGCGCTTTCGGTGATCCGCAGACGGGTCCCAGCCTCCGCTTCGGCGCGGCGCTTCTTCTCGTATTTCCGTTTTTGCCCGGACATGGGTGTACGCCCAATATTGACAGATCTGTCGGCGGGCGCTAGCTTTTCGCGCAACACAACTGTTCAGCGAATTGAGAAGGAGAAAGAGATGGCAACGGTTATCGGTCCCGAGGGCGGCAAGCTCGGCTTCCTCGGCAGCATCGGGGTGCGGTTCATGATCGACGGCGAGGACGCCGGCGGCGACTTCTCCCTGGTCGAACACCCGATGTCCCCGCGGGCGCTGGCGGCGCCGCTGCACCTGCACGAACGCGAGGACGAGTACAGCTTCGTGCTCGAAGGGCGGATGGGAGCGTTGCTCGGCGACGAGGTGGTCGAAGCCGGTCCCGGCGACCTGGTCTTCAAGCCGCGCAACCAGTGGCACACCTTCTGGAATGCGGGCGACGAGCCCTGCAGGATCCTGGAGATCATCGCCCCCGCCGGGTTCGAGCACTTCTTCCGCGAGCTCGACGCGCTGGGCGGCGCCCTCAATGCCGCACCCGAGCAGCTGGCCGAGCTCGCAGCGCGCTACGGGCATCTGATGAAACCAGAGTCGATCCCGGAGCTGCTGGAGCGCTTCAACCTGACCGTCGGGGAGCCGGTGGCGAGGCCGCTGCAGCTCGCCTAGTCCTGCAAATACCGGGAGTCGGAGACGGGTCGCGCAGCCGCTGGGCGCTGCTACCCTCCGTCGGTAGGCAGGTTGTCTTGCCTGCGCGTCCGTCTTCTAGCCAACGAGGAACACGCGCCTTTGTCTCCCGACCAGGGGTTCAGCTTCGACCGCGAGGGGCCGCGCGAGGAATGCGGCGTCTTCGGCGTATACGCACCCGGGCACGACGTTGCCCGCCTCGCCTACTTCGGGCTCTACGCGCTGCAGCACCGCGGGCAGGAGTCGGCCGGGATCGCCACCTGCCAGGGCGGGATGATCACGACGATGCGCGAGGCGGGCCTCGTCTCCCAGGTCTTCGACGAGGAGAAGCTGCGGGCGCTGGAGGGCGACATGGCGATCGGCCACGTCCGCTACTCGACCACCGGCGGTGGCTCCTGGGAGAACGCGCAGCCGATCTGGCGCGACGACGGCCGCGAGGTCGCCCTCGCCCACAACGGCAACCTGACCAATGCGGTGGAGCTCTGGAGCGAGCTGAAGGAGCGGGGGCTGAAGTTCCGCGGCACCTCGGACTCGGAGATCATGGCCGCGCTGCTCTCCTGCCACGACGGCAAGATGATCGAGGACGCCGTCGCCGACACGATGCCGCGCCTGCAGGGCGCCTACTCGACCGTGGTGATGACCAAGCGGGCGATCGTCGCCTTCCGCGACCCGCACGGGATCCGCCCACTCAGCCTCGGCCGCCTCGACGACCGCTTCGTCGTCGCCTCGGAGAGCTGCGCCTTCGACATCATCGGCGCCGAGCTGATGCGCGAGGTGCATCCCGGCGAGATGGTCTCCCTGACCGAGCGGGGGCTGGAGACGCGCCAGGTTGTGAAGACCGACCGCCGCGCCAGCTGCGTCTTCGAGCACATCTACTTCTCCCGCCCCGACAGCCGCCTGGAGGGCAAGGTTCTGCAGCAGGCGCGGGGGCGGATGGGCGAGATCCTCTGGCGCGAGTCTCCGGTCGACGCCGACCTGGTGATCTCGGTCCCGGACTCGGGCAACCCCGCGGCGGCCGGGTTCGCGCGCGCCTCGGGGCTGCCGCGTGACGACGGTCTGATCAAGAACCGCTACGTGGCTCGGACCTTCATCCAGCCCGGCCAGGAGCTGCGCAAACACGGGCTGCGGCTGAAGTTCAACCCGCTGCCGGAGATCGTCGCCGGCCAGCGCCTGGTCGTCGTCGACGACTCGATCGTCCGCGGCAACACCACCCGCCAGATCGTCGGCATGCTGCGCGACGCCGGCGCCGCGGAGGTCCACCTGCGGATCTCGGCGCCGCCGATCCGCAACCCCTGCCACTACGGGGTCGACATGTCGACCCGCGAGGAGATGATCGCCCACAAGCTTTCGGTCGACGAGATCGCCGCCGAGCTGGAGGCCGACAGCCTCGCCTACCTCTCGATGGAAGGCGTCTACGAGGCGATCGGCGGCGATCCGCTCGAACACTGCGACGCCTGCTTCACCGGCCACTACCCGCTTGGCGATCCGGACGAGGCGGACGGCAAATTCGCCCTCGAGGTGGCCAGCGGGATCTGACCGAGGTCAGATCCCGCTGAGGCTTCAGAGCGCTCGAATCACATCGAGACCCAGAGCGGTTCCGGTGTTGTGACTGTGTAGGCGCCGTTCCAACTGGCGTTGCCGGGCAGGCAGCCGAGGCTCCCTTTTGTGTAGGTGAGGGGGCCGGACCAGTCGATTGTCGCCATCGGGCCACCTGTGAGGACGCCGACGTCACCGGGGTCGTAGAAGCATTCGTCGCCGCTGAATGTCCAGAGGATCCGGATTTCGGTGTTTGTCAGCGTCAGTGTGCCGTTGTGCGTCCAGACCGGCAGATCGATCAGTTCGATGTCGAGTGTGCCTTTGACGACGGTTTCGACGTCAACCGGTTCGCCGGCGTCTTCACATTCGCCGAAACTGAGCATGTTGAGGATCGCGCCGAGCGGTTTCGCTGTCTGCTGCTCGGTGATCGCGTCGATTGTCGAGCCCTTGCATTCGACGACGCCGTTGGGGCCGGGGATCACCAGCTTCGTCCCCGCCTCCAGGTGGGCGTGGATTGTCGTGCCCGCCGGATAGAGGTGGTTGCCTTCGCAGATCGGCAAGCCGTTGGGTGTTGTCGGCGCTTTGCAGAGCGACGTCACTGTCGCCGAGGCGCTGCCGGCGCCGACGATCGCCATCAGCGCCGCCACCGCCGTCGCGGCGAGGAGCACAATTCTTAACTTCCTCATTTTCATCTCTCCCGTTTGGGCCCGGTGACTGGAGCCGGGCTTAGGTATTGGAAGAGACCGAGATACCACCCGACCAGCTTTTAATCAAGGTTTCTTTTGCATTTAGGTCGCCAGCTCCACCCCGAGCCAGACGACCGCAAGCGAGGCGAGCAGGATCGCCGCTTGCAACATGTGAAGTTTCGGGCGCTGAAGGTGGACGATCGTCAAGCCGACCACCGCCGCGACCAGGGCGAGCTTCCACTGCAGGGTCGAGCTGTCCCAGAGCTCGTAGTGGGAGGCCAGCGCCCAGCCGGTGACCAGGAGCACCCCGAGCGCGACCAGCGAGCCGTAGCCGAAGCGGCGGGCGATCGCCCGCATGCGCTCGCGGTCGGCGTCGCCGCGGAGGATCGGCACCACCGCGATCCCGAAGACGAGCTGGCCGCCGACGAAGAAGGCCATCGCCAGCAGGTGCAGGTAGAGAACCCCTTGCCAGAAGCCGCTCATCCCGAAGGACGTTACGGAGTTTGTCCCCAGCCTGGTGGGGACAAGTCCGGCCGGGGTGCGCGAAGATGCGCGCGTGAGCGCCTTCCGGATCGTCGTCCTCGCCTCGGGCAGCGGCACCAACCTGCAGGCGATCCTCGACAAGCTGCACGGCCAGGGCTTGGTCGAGGTCGTGGGCGTCGGCTCCGACAAGCCGGGCGCGGGCGCGCTGACGCGGGCCGCGAGCGCGGGCATCGACACCGCGGTGTTCGCCGCCGACGCCTACGCCGACCGCATGGGTCGCGACGCGGCGATGGGCGACTGGGTCGAATCCCACCGCCCCGGCCTGGTCGTGCTCGCCGGCTACATGCAGCTGCTGACCGAACCGTTCGTCGCCCGCTTCGCGGGGCGCATCGTCAACATCCACCCCGCCCTGCTGCCGCAGTTCCCCGGCCTCGACGCGATCGGCCAGGCGCTCGACGCGGGGGTGCAGGAGACCGGCGTCACCGTCCACTTCGTCGACGAGGGGATCGACACCGGCCCGGTGATCCTGCAGCGGCGGGTGCCGGTGCCGGTCGGACGCGAACGGGGGGTGCTGGAGGCCGCGGTCCACAACGTCGAGCACGAGCTCTACCCGGAGGCGATCCGCATGATCGCGGAGGGCAGGGTTAGGATCGACCCCAGCGACCCGCGCAAGGTCGCGATCGATGCCTGACCCCGCCACCGAAACCCAGCCCGAAAGCCTCGAAGACGGCCAGGTCCGCGTGCGGCGGGCGCTGATCTCGGTCTCCGACAAGACCGGCGTCGCCGACTTCGCCAAGGGGCTGGCGGCGCTCGGGGTCGAGATCCTCTCCACCGGCGGCACCGCGACGGCGCTGCGCGAGGCGGGGGTCGAGGTGACCGACGTCTCCGAGTTCACCGGCCAGGAAGAGATCCTCGGCGGCCGGGTGAAGACGCTGCACCCGCGGCTGCACGCGGCGCTGCTGGCGCGGCGCGGCGACCCCGCGCACATGGCGACGCTGGAGCGCGAGGGGATCGAGCCGATCGACGTCGTCTGCGTCAACCTCTACCCCTTCGAGGAGACGATCTCCGGCCACGAGGTCGAGCACGACGTCGCGATCGAGAACATCGACATCGGCGGGCCGACGATGATCCGCGCTGCGGCGAAGAACCACGAGAGCGTCGCCGTGATCGTCAAACCCGAGTCCTACGACGCGGTCTGCGCCGAGCTAGAAGAGAGCGGCGGCGAGATCTCCGCCGCCACCCGCCACTGGCTCGCCAACGAGGCCTTCGCCCAGACCGCGCGCTACGACGCCGCGATCAGCCGCTGGTTCTCGATGGAGTACGAGGACTTCCCGGAACACCTCGCCGTCGCTTACGAGAAGGTGCTCGACCTCTCCTACGGCGAGAACCCGCACCAGCGGGCGGCGCTCTACGCCGAGTCGGGCCTGCGCAGCCACGTCCTCTCGCGCTGCTCGAAGCTGCACGGGCGGGCGCTCTCCTTCAACAACGTCCTCGACCTCGACTCGGCCCGCAGCCTGGTCAGCGACTTCGAGCAGCCGGCCTGCGTGATCGTCAAGCACAACAACCCCTGCGGGGTGGCGGTCGGCGCCGACGCGCTGGAGGCCTACCTGAAGGCGCTCACCTGCGACCCGATCTCGGCCTACGGCGGCGTGATCGCGATCAACCGCCCGGTCGGCAAGGAGCTCGCCGAGGAGCTGCACAAGAACTTCGTCGAGGTGCTGAGCGCACCCGGCTACGAGGACGGAGCGCTGGACGTGCTGACGCAGAAGGAGGCGATCCGGATCCTCTGCGAGGAGGAGCGCCGCCAGCCCGATTCCTCAGAACGCGACGTCAAGCGGGTGATGGGCGGCCTCCTGATCCAGGACCGCGACGGCGACCCGGAGCCGCGCGAGATCATGGAGGCGGTGACCGGCAACGAGCCGAGCGAGGAGCAGTGGCAGGACATGCTCTTCGCCTGGACCGTCAGCCGCCGGGTCCGCTCCAACGCAATCGTGATCGCCAAGGGCGGCGCCACCCTCGGCATCGGCGCCGGCCAGATGAGCCGCGTCGACTCGGTCCGCCTCGCGGTCGAGAAGTGCCGCGAGGCCCGCGGCGCCGAGGCCGACGCCCTCCTAGCCGGCTCCGCCCTCGCCTCCGACGCCTTCTTCCCCTTCGCCGACGGCCCCGAGCTGGCGATCCAGGCCGGCACCACCGCGGTCATCCAGCCGGGCGGCTCCAAACGCGACGCCGAGGTGATCGAGGCCTGCGAGCAGGCCGGCGTCGCGATGGTGTTTACGAAGCACCGGCACTTCCGGCACTAGCGGCCCCTCTGAAACTTTCTCGCCGACCAATTCGGCGACGCGCATTGGTCAGATGGCTCTGCTTAGGGTATGTCGATGACTTCCAATGGGAATGAGCTGGGTTCTGCAGCCACTCGGTGGATGCCGGCGCGACTGATCCCGGTCGCGGGGATTCGAGGGCAAGAGGAGCAAGAGATACGGGCCGCCTCCTCTCTCCTTGCGGTGATGGGCGCCGTCGACGAGTTCGGCCGCTCCCTCCTCAAGGAGATCGGTGCGCCTGCCGGTCGGATCTCGACTTACACCGAGGTTCCTCTCAAGGGGGCCGACGGCAAGACCTTCCGTCCCGACGGCGCAATCACGGTGGAACGCGGAAAGACGTCGTGGAGATGTCTGGTCGAGGTGAAAACCGGAAACGCCCCGCTCAGCGCGGATCAGGCCTCCACCTACCTCGATCTGGCCCGCGAACACGGATTCCAGGCGTTGGTAACGATCTCGAATCAAATCAGCAACAGCTCGACCGATGTCCCCGTCACGGTCGACAGGCGCAAGCTTCGCTCCGTCCAGATGCGCCACCTGTCCTGGTGGCGCATCCTGACCGAGGCGATCATGCAGCATCAACACCGCGGGGTCAGAGATCCCGACCAGGCGTGGATCCTCGGCGAGCTGATCGCCTACCTCGAGCACGAGAAGTCGGGGGCGGTTGGGTTCGAAGACATGGGCCAGAGCTGGGTCCAGGTCCGCAATGCCGCTCGCGACGGAACCATCAGGCCCAAGGACGCCGGCGTTCAAGACGTGGTCGAGCGCTGGGAGCAGTTCGTGGAGTATCTGTGCCTGGGACTCAGCCAGGATCTCGGCGTCCAGGTGGTCTCAGCCCAGTCGAGGGCGCGAGACGGACAAGCGTGGACCGAATCTCTGCTGAAGATCCTGGAGACCGACGGGACCCTCTCGGGCTCATTCCGTGTGCCCGGTGCGGTTGGACCGATCGACGTCGAAGCGGACCTCCGGGCCCGGCTGACGAGAGTGAGCGTCAAAGTGACCGCTCCGAAGGAGGGGCGCCCGCAGACCCGGGTCAATTGGATCCTGAAGCAGCTGAAGAAAGCTCCAGATGACCTCCGGGTGGAGGTCCAGTTCGCGCGGACGAAGGAGTCGACCGCGCTGCTTCTGGGGGATGCCCGGGAGAACCCAGCGGGGCTCCTCTCGCCGTCGGATCCAAAGCGGGAGCCGCGGGGGTTTGTCTTGTCTCTGGCTCGGCCGCTAGGCACGAAGCGCGGACGGGGAGAGCGGTCATTCGTGCTTGAGACGCGACGTCAGGTGGTGAACTTCTACGGAGACTTGGTTGAAGGGCTCAGCGAGTGGCGGCCGAAGGCGCCCCGCCTACCCGCGGAGAAACCGTCGGATGAGGTTGGGGACCCCCGTCGGACGATCCCGACCGTCTCTGAGCCGCCCGCCCCGGCGCAGGCCATGAATGAGGTCAGCGTTACCAGCCGTCCCACGCCGCCACCTCCTTGGGCTCCGCCTCCGGTCGACTAGCCGCTGGCCTTCGCTGCTTCTCGCTGCCGCTCGCTCGCCCGCATCACGTGCTTGCAGACCTCGTGAGGGTCGTCGCAGACGACCAGCATCTCTTTGTCGCCGGGGGAGATCAGGCCGTTGTCCTCGAGGCCGCGGTCGACCCACTCCAGCAGCGGGTCCCAGAACTCGGAGTCGACGAGGATCGTCGGGAACGCTTCGATGCGGTGGGTCTGGATCAGGGTCAGGGACTCGAACATCTCGTCGAGGGTGCCGAAACCGCCGGGCATGATCACGAAGGCGCGGGCGAAGCGGACGAACATCAGCTTGCGGGCGAAAAAGTAGTGGAACTGGAACTGGCGGTTGACGTAGGGATTGATCGCCTGCTCGTGCGGGAGCTCGATGTTGAGGCCGACCGAGAGGCCGCCGGCCTCGGCGGCGCCGCGGTTGGCTGCCTCCATCAGGCCGGGCCCGCCGCCGGTGATCACCGTGTAGCCGTGGTTGGTGAGGCAGGCCGCGGTCTCGCGAGCGAGCTCGTACCAGCGATGGCCCTCCGGGATCCGGGCTGAGCCGAAGATGGAGACGCCTTCGTCGATGTCGCGCAGCGCCCGGAAGGCGCCTTCGATCTCTTTGTGGATGCGGTCGAGGCGGCGCTGGTCGTCGGCCTCTTGGTCGACCGGCACGCGCAGCAGGTGGCGGTCATGCCGGCCACCGTTGCCGTTCTCGCTGGTCACGGGACCATTGTTCCCTAGTCCGGCCGGCCCCGACAGGTCGCGGCTGGTCGGTCATGCCCCCGGCGGGATTCGAACCCGCGCCGCGCGGCTTAAAAGGCCGCCGCTCTAACCAACTGAGCTACAGGGGCTTGATCCAGATCTAGCTCTGGACTCAATGGCCCCAGTGTGCCATAGCTGAAAAAGAATCGGGCCTAAGCGCCATCCACCCGGTACGGCGCAAAGGGCGCGACGAAAACCTTGCCCCCCTCCAACAGGCGGGCGCAGAGATCTCCCTCTTCGAGGACCTCGACCGTCCACTCGATCTCGTCCAAGCCCTTACCGAGAGCCTCCCCGATCGCACTCATGGCAACCGGTCCGCCTCGGTCGACCAAGACACCGAGAACAGTGGTCGGCGGATTTCCCCGAATCTGATCGACCACGGTTTGCCTTGCCTCTCGACATAGGTCAGGAACTGCTGCGCGAGCGTCAAGGTCTGATGCGCTCGCCGAGCCTCCACACCTGGTCGCGGTGTTGCTCATTCCTCGGCCTCCTTTCGGTCCGTGTCTATCAATCGTTCAATGCAGAAATGCAGCGAGGCGACGCTCATTAGTTCAGAAAGCAGCTCGCCCCACTCACCGGTGAATTCGTCGAAGTTGGGAGTTTTCCGCAAGCGATGCGCGACGATGTTTCGGATTCGCTTCAGCGTGTGCATCTGCGGAGGCCATTCCTGTCCAAGATCCTTGCTGAAAGCCGCCCTTACCTTGTCGTTGATCTCCGCCGACCTTATCGCCAGGTCAACTGAATCCGCCAGGGACCATTTGTCGATATTCCGCAACAATGCCGCACGCCTGGAGTTTCCATCTGCGCCTTCGAGATCCTTCGCCAAGGGCGGAACCCAATGGCGACCATATACCGCCCCCCACGCGCGTTTTAGATACTCGATCAAGCACCACTCGAAGTCCAAGGTGAAGTTCAGCGCATTGCGGACCTCCCTGTAATCGTTTTTCAGGCACGCCCGCAGCAGGTCGCGAAGGCTTTCCCGCAACTCCATATCTCCCTCGGAAGCCCGGTAGACACCTTCGACCAAAGTGTGCAGGGCGTCCCGTTGACCAGGCGGGAGGTCTCTCAACAGCGCCAGGTGTCGATCGCTCAGTTCCAGCAGGCCTACCACCACGTCGTCCTTGGCGGTCAGCAAAACGGTGTCATTGATGTTGTCCGACTCGCGGGCATCGCTGTTTGCGACCAACAGGGTCATTGGCCGCACATCAAGGTCCTGCAACGCACGCGAGAGCGCCGCGTTCAGCGTCATCACCTCCGAGTACGTCTTAGCCACACAGCGGATCAGGTGATCCGCGAAGCTGCCGATGCCGCTGTAGAGGGATGCCCTGTCGCGGAGGCCTGCCTGCTCGAGCGCATCCAGCACACGGGCAACCTCAACCTCTCGTTTCAGATCGGTGTAGATCTTCAGGCAGATGTAGAACTTCACCGGGTCAGGTCCCTCGGTGGATGGCCGGGGAAGCAGTAGGCCTGCTTCGAACAGGCGCTCCCTCGCCGCAGGATCAACCTCTTCGGACTCTTCGGCGACGGCCCGGACGTCGTCCAGGCGCTCTGCGATCTTCGCTTCCACATCCCGAGACCCCGCGAGGAGATCGGCTGAGTCGCCGGTCCACAGGTACCGGAGTTCGTTGGCCTCGAAGTCCCTGACGTCGAGGGTGTCACCCGCCCGTTTCAGCGCCGCGAGAAACTGTTTCTTCCAGGATGGGCTGAGCCAGACCCGGATCAGCACATCCCAATCTCCGTAAATTGCGTACTCACACGCGTGGGCGATATCCGCGGCATCGAGCAGTCGGCGGATCCGGGCCTCGACTTCGTCGCCTCGCAGCGGCGACTTCAAGCGCAGCAGATAGAAGTAGAGCTTCTCGCCGAACCTGGTGTGGACACCGGGTTGCCAGTTGTGCTGCAGCTCCTGCTCAGGCTGCAGCAGCGTCGCCGTCGCCTCCAATCGAACCCCTCCCCGGATCATGCTCACTTACTCTGGGCGATGAGATTACTAAGGGTTCTCCGCTTTTTCCCTACACGCCGGTACACAAATCCGTCGCCCGAGGGAACGAGCCAGTGAAACCTACGCAGGAGACTCCTCTCCGAGGATCTCGACCACCCGCTCTAGTTCGCCATAGTGGAGGCAGTGTTGAGCAGCCTCGAGCAGACGCTCAGAGGAAGTGTCATAGGCGATCGACGTACCGACGAGGCGGGCCAAGTAAGCATCGGCATCTCCGTCGCCGACGGCAGCTGCGGCAGCGGGCCCGACACCAAGCTCGCCGAGGACTTCCAGGCCCACCTCGCCCTTCTCGCTGTCGCGGACCGCGATCTTAGATTCCCCGGTCAGGTGGCCGTCGAGGATCTCAACACCGTTGGCGCGAATCAGGTCGATGCCCAGGTCCTTCTGGGCGCGGTCGGCCAAAAGATCCGGGCCGGCGGTCACGATTGCCGTCCGGATGCCCTGGCTACGGAGGGCGGCCACGGTCTCTTTCGCCCCCGGTTGGTACTTGCGGCGGGCGACAAGCTCGAAGTAAGGGTCGGCCGGTTTGCCTCGCCACAGCTCACCGACGATCTTCTCCGCCAGAGTGTCGTAGTCGGACTCCACGTACCGATCGAGGAGCTGTTGCGCCTCGGCCGCGTCGCCCCCGAAACAGCGGTGCAGATCCAGCCAGAAGTTGCGTCCCTCGAAGAGGACGCCGTCCATGTCAAAGATCACGGCACGCACTGAGGCCAGGGTAGGGGGTGACTCGGCCTGACGCAGCATCAGTTCTTGATCCTCTTGCATCGCAGCTCACCAAAGGCCTGCCCGTCGCCGAGAACGGCCCATGATCCGGCCATCGTGTCCGGGTCGTCCGGCTCCGTTGCCATTGCTAGGAACCCGGTTGATTCTCGAACCTTTCCTTTGCCGGACTCGCTGAGGTCGTATAGGACCTCCAGCCGCTTGTTCTGGCATTGGGCCATCGTTGAGCTCCAGGAACCGACATTTCGACCGGCCAGCTCGAAGTTTCCGGTTAGTAAGAGTCGACCGCGATCGTCGATCCCGATCGTGAATTTGCCATCGCGGGACCCGTGCTGCGATGTGGCCTGGAACGACCAGGCGGTATCGACGAACTCCTCTTCCGCGGGCGACAGAGGAGAGGGCTCCGATCGGAACTGCCTGCTGAGGCGGGAGCCGATCCAAAGGAGAACGATGTAAGCGGCGATCGGCCCGGTGGCGACGATGCCGCTTGGAACCTCGTGAACTTCGACGAAATTGCTCTCCTTGAAGACTAGGTAGAAAGCAAACACCGGCACGGCAGGCACCAGCAGCAAGGCTGCCCAGGTACCTAGATCCTTGGCTTTCATCGGACCTTCGGTCTCCCCACGCGCGAATCATACGGCTATGGGAACCGACGAGTTTTAGCTAGGAAAGATCCTGGAGGCCCTCGTAGGCGGTCGAGGCCTCGGCGTGGGTGCGGCGGGGGATGCGGCCGGCGCGGTTGGCGAGGTGGCCGGCTTCGACGCCGCGGCGCAGGGCGGTGGCCATCGCGACGGGGTCGGTCGCGCCGAAGATGGCGCTGGCGGCGAGGATCGCGTCGCAGCCGAGCTCCAGCGCCTGCGCCGCGTCGGAGGCGGTGCCGATGCCGGCGTCGAGGATCACCGGGACCTCGGCGCGCTCGGTGATGATCGCGATGTTGTACGGGTTGCGGATGCCGGCGCCGGAGCCGATCGGGGAGCCGAGCGGCATCACCGCGGCGCAGCCGGCCTCTTCCAGGCGGCGGGCGAGGATCGGGTCGTCGTTGGTGTACGGGAGGACGGTGAAGCCGTCGGCGACGAGTTGTTCGGCGGCGTCGACGAGCTCGACCGCGTCGGGGTAGAGGGTGCGGTCGTCGCCGATCACCTCGAGCTTGATCCACTCGGTCCCGAAGGCCTCGCGGGCGAGCTGGGCGGTGCGGACCGCGTCGCGGGAGGTGTAGCAGCCGGCGGTGTTGGGGAGGACGAAGAGGCCGAGGCGGTCGATCACGTCGAGGACCGAGCCCTCGGCGGCCGGATCGATGCGGCGCAGGGCGACGGTGACGATCTCGGTCCCGGAGGCGGCAAGCGCCGTTTCCATCTGCTCCAGCGAGCGGAAGCCGCCGGTGCCGGCGATCAGTCGCGAGCCCCACTCCCGCCCGCCCAGCTCCCAGGTCTCATCGGCTTGGGGCGCCCCGCCCTGGATCGCCGCTAGGACCTCGACCGCCTGCCCCTCCCGCAGCGGCGTCGCCTCCCACTCGCCGCGCGGCACGACCTCGCCGTCGATCGCGACCGCGACCCCGCGGCCCCCCTCCCCCGCGCCCGCGGCGCGGACCGCGGTGGCGAGCGTCGCGCCCTCCGGCAGCTCGTGCGGCGCGCCGTTCAGCTCGATCCTCATCGCGCCACCCCGCTCAGCATCCCCGCGACGGCTTCAGCCGCCGGCGGCGCCAAGAGGATGCCGTTGCGGTAGTGGCCGGTGGCGAGGACGAGGCCGTCGACAGCCCCCGGGGCGACGATCGGGAGGTTGTCCGGGGTGCCGGGGCGCAGCCCGGCGACGGCGTCGACGACCTCCATCTCGGCGACGTCGGGGAGCAGGCGGTAGGCCTCGCGGAGCAACTCGTGGACGCCGCCGGCGGTGACGGCGGTGTCGAAGCCCATCTCTTCGACCGTGGCGCCGACGATCAGGCGGCCGTCGGCCCGCGGCACCAGGTAGACCCGCTCGGAGGCGAGGATGTGGCGCGTCGGCGGCTCGCCGTCCCGCGACAGCAGCTCGACCACCTGCCCCTTCACCGGCCGCACCGGTGGCCGCGCCTCCTCCGGCAGCCAGGCCATCGCGCCCGACCAGGCGCCGCCGGCAAGGACGACGGTCTCGGCGGCGATCTCCTCGTCGAGCCGATGATTTGCCACCTCTGAGGTGGCGGATCGTCGGCTCGCGGTTCTCACCCCGGCGAGTCGCTCTCCTTCGAAGATGCCGTCGACGACCTCGGTCCCGCTCCTGACCTCGACCCCCTCCGCGATGCAGGCGGCGACCAGCGCCCGGGTCAGCGCCCGCGGGTCGATCGCCGCCTCGCCCGCTGCGAGGACGCCGCCGTGGAACGAGGGCGTCAGGCCCGGCTCCAGGTCGCGGCAGCGCCGCGGCGGCAGCCACTCCGCCTCCAGCTCCAGCGAGCGCTGCAGCTCGTGGACGCGCCGCAGCTGCGCCGCCTCGTCGCGGTCGAGGGCGAGGTGTAGGGCGCCCAGCCGTTCGTAACCGGTGCTCTCACCCGACGCCGCCTCCAGCTCGGCGACGAACGCCGGATACAGCCGCGCCGCCGCCAGGGTCAGCTCCAGCAGCTCCGGCTCGCCGAAGGTCAGCTCGCCGACCGGCGCCAGCATCCCGGCCGCGACCCGGGTCGCGCCGCCGCCGGGCTCGCCCCGCTCGAGCACCGCCACCCGCGCCCCGCCCTGCGCCAGGCGCCAGGCGCAGCCGAGGCCGATCACCCCGCCGCCCACGACAACAACATCGAAACGCTTCTCGTTCAAAGCCTTTGCCTCCGCCGGCATTACCCGGATCAGGTCCATACGGTCGGCGGCCTCGATGCCACCCTCTCAGCCCTCGCGGGCTCCCGTGTTCACCGCTGCTACCCCTCTCGCCGCCCCCGCCTGTCCATAATCCAGCCATGAGCTTGTCTCTCCCCGAGGGCGACGGCCCGCTGCGCCGCGAGCGGCTGCGCACGGCCCGCCTCTACTTCGTCTGCGAGGCGCGGCCGCCGGCCGACCTTGAAGCGCTGCTGCGCGCGGCGCTCACCGGCGGCGCCGACATCGTCCAGCTGCGCGAGAAGGAGCTGGGACGGGCCGAGATCGAGCGCGCCGCCGAGACCTTCCGCCGCGTCGCCGACACCTTCAGCGCCCTGTTCATCGTCAACGACGACCCGGACCTCGCCCGCAGCTGCGACGCCGACGGGGTCCACGTCGGCCAGGACGACATCGGCGCCGAGCAGGCGCGGGAGCTGCTGGGGCCGGACGCGATCATCGGCCTCTCGACCCACTCCGAGGAGCAGATCGCCGCCAGCGCCGGGCGCCCCGTCGACTACATCAGCGTCGGCCCGATCTGGGAGACGCCGACGAAAGCGGGCCGGCCCGGCGTCGGGATCGAGCTGGTCGAGCACACCGCCGGCAACGCCCCCCACCCCTTCTTCGCAATCGGCGGCATCGACGCCGGCAACGCCGAGCAGGTCGTCGCCGCCGGCGCCGAGCGGCTCTGCGCGGTGCGGGCGATCCGCGACGCCGCCGACCCCGCCGCCGCTGCGACCGAGCTGCGCCAGGCTTTCGCCGCCGGCGAGAGGGGCGTGGCGCCCGGTGGCTGAGAAGGTCAAGCGCAAGCAGCGCGGCAGCGAGCGGATGGCCGCCGGCTACGCCAAAGCCGAGGAGCGCAACCGAGCCGCGCGCGAGGCGCTGGAGCCGCTGGCCGAGGGCGAGCGGCCGACCGTCGTCACCGTCGGCGCGATCGTCGCCGGCCTGATCGCCGTCTCGGTCGTGATCGGCTACGCCGCCGGGGCGGAAGTCAACGGCGAACAGCCGAAACTGGCCCAGGTCGTCGCCCCCACGGTGATCATGGGGATGATGGCCTGGGGGATGTGGCACGCCCGCTACTGGGCGGTCCTCGGCTTCCAGCTGATCCTCGTCGTCGTCCTCTTCAGCGCCTTCTTCGGCCTCGTCGTCGGCGCCTCCAGCGTCGGCCAGATCCTCGGCACCCTCGCCCTGCTCGCCGTCGCCGGCGCCTTCTTCTTCTTCATGGTCAAGGCGATGGCCCGGATCCAGATGCCGACCCGCTCGCCGCGCGAGTGAGAGGCCTCACCCTGCCGGCAAGCGTCCTTCTATAGGCTCAGCACGGATGGCCGAATCCTTCGACCAGATCGTCATCGGCGGGGGCCCGGGCGGGTACGTCGCCGCCATCCGCGCCGCCCAGCTGGGCCAGAAGACGGCCGTCGTCGAGCGCGACAAAGCCGGCGGCCGCTGCCTCAATTACGCCTGCATCCCGGCGAAGACGGTGCTGCGCACGGCGGAGATCTTCCACGAGGCCCAGGCGAGCGCCGAGCTCGGCGTCGTCGCCAAGGACGTGACGCTCGACTGGGAGGCGCTGCAGAAGCGCCGCGCCGACGTCTCCGCTCAGCTGACCGGGGGCGTCGAAGGGCTGTGGAAGAAAGGGAAGATCGAGTTCATCCACGGCGACGGCACGCTGACCGCCGAGGGCAACGTCAAGGTCGGCGACGAGGTCTACGAGGCGAAGGCGGTGACGCTCGCCACCGGCTCGGTGGCGCTGCCGATCCCCGGCGTCGAGTTCGGCGGCCGCGTGGTCGAAACCTGGGGCGCCTGGTCGCTGCCCGAGCGCCCGAACCGGATCGCCGTCGTCGGCGCCGGAGCCTCGGGCGCTGAGCTCGCCTCCGCCTACTCGCGCTTCGGCACCGAGGTGCTGCTGATCGAGATGCTCGACCAGATCCTCCCTGCCGAGGACAAGGACATGGCCAAAGTCGTCGAACGCGTCTTCAAGAAACAGGGGATCGAGATCTCGACCGGGGCGCCGGTGGAGAACGTCGAGGCGAGCGACTCCGGCGTCAAGTTCACCTACGGCGACAACTCGGCCGAGGTCGACTACCTCTGCATCGCCGGCGGCCGCGCCCCCGACGTCGAGGGGCTGGGGCTGGAGGAGGCCGGGGTCGAGCTGGAGGAGGGCGGCCGCAAAATCAAGGTCGACGGATTCCAGCGGACGAGCAACCAGAAGGTCTTCGCGATCGGCGACCTCGTCAACAAAAAGGCCCTCGCCCACAAGGCTTCCGAGGAGGGCGTCGTCGCGGTTGAGACCGCGGCCGGCGTCGAGACCCACTCGATCGACCAGGAGCTGATGGTCGGCGCCACCTTCTGCCACCCCCAGGTCGCCAGCGTCGGCCTCACCGAGGCCCAGGCCAAGGAGGCCGGCCACGAGGTCAAGGTCGGCAAGCAGAAAATCGCCGGCGAGGGCGCCGGCGTCGTCTACGAGGACAAAGACGGCCTCGTCAAGCTGGTGATCGACGCCAAGTACGGCGAGCTGCTCGGCGCCCACGTGGTCGGCAACCGCGCCTGCGACATGATCGCCGAGCTGGTCGCGACGATGGCGCTCGAGGGCGGCTACCAGGAGCTATCGCGGATCGTGCATCCGCACCCGACGGCCTCGGAGGCCGTGCTCGACGCGGCCCGCGCGGTCGACGGCTGGGCTATCCACGCTTAGGCAGGAAAATCCGCCGCGGCTTCAGGATCATCCTGACGTTGCCAGCTGCGTCCTGGGCCCACAGGTCAACCGCGGTTACCCGCAGCTTTGGATCGGACCGAAGCAGGTCGGCTCTGGCGCGACGGATGCGCAGAGCCAGGGTCTTCGTCTTGCCGGCGCCGAGGCTGAACCTCTTCCCGGCGAGTGGCGCTAGCGCGGTGGCGGCGCCCTTTTTCTTCGGCCTCGGCGGCAGCAACTTGAGGCGGCCACTACAGGGCGGCGATACCTCGGTCGGCAGGCAGGTCAGCTTCACTCGGATGAAGCCGCGTTTACTGAGGACGAGCCTCCCTTTGCCCAGGCGGATGGCCACTTCGCTGTCGGCCGGCGCATCGAGCCGCGGCGCCTGCTCCACCTCATAAGGCCCGCTGTCGCAGGCGGACCCCTGCGGCCGGGCGACGCCGCGCTGGTCGAAGGGCGGGCAGTCCCCCGTGGCGGCGTCGATCGCCGGGCTGCCGGCGAGCAGGTCGTAGACGGGCGTCGTCCCCCGCACCGCGAGCGTGCCGAGCAGCGGGTCGACGTTCGGTTTGTCGGTGGGGCCGGCGCCGCAGGAGGCGTCGTCGCTGACGTTGCCGCCGGACTGGATCGGGTCGAACGAGAAGCAGTTCCGCGGTCCGGTCGTGTTGCGGTTGCGGGCGAAGACGCTGTTGCGGACGCTCAGCGGCGCCCCTCCCAGCGCAGTCCCCTCGGCGCCGTTCGAGACGTTGTCGACGAAGGCGCTGCTGGCGACGGTGACCGCGTCGTTGCCGGTAACCGCCGAGTTCCCCAGCGAGAAGTTTCCGACCACGGTGCTGTTGACGATCGTCACGTCGCCGTTGGCCTGGATCGCCCCGCCCGAGTTGCCGTTGGTCCCGTTGAACCCGAGGTAGCTCGACTCGATCCTCAGCGGCCCATTGGTTTGGATGCCGCCACCCGCCGCTTCGCGTTCGTTGTGTTCGATGCTCACGCCCCGCAGGGTGAGGTCGCCGCCGTTCTGTATCGCACCATTGCTGTTGCGGATCGTCACGCCTTCGATCGTCACCGCCCGGCCGGGGGCGATCAGGATCAGGCCGTTTTTCGCGTCGCCTTCGATCGCGACGACGTTCGCGCCCGCGCCGCGGATCGTCACCTCGTCGTTGACCGGCAGCGCCAGTTCTTCGTAGTTGGTGACGTACGGGGAGGCGCTGGCGGGAATCACGATCACGTCGTCGACGGCTTCGGAGTTATTCGACGCCGTCACCGCCTCGCGCAGCGAGCAATCGCCCGGTTCGCAGGCGCCGGGGATCGGGTCGTCGGCGCGGGTGACGGTGTAGGTCTCGGCGGACGCCGTCGCAGCGCAGATCAGCAGGGCCAGGAGGATGAGGACGATCGACTGCACCGGGCGGCGGAATCGCATGGCGCCAGCCTGCCATAACTGGAGGGGGCTCGCCGCGCTTCGCGTAGATTTCTCCCGTGCGCGCCACCTTCTATTTCGACCTCGGTTCGCCCTACGCCTACCTCTCCGCCGAGCGGATCAGCGGCCTCTTCGCCGAGGCGGAGCTGGAGCAGCCGGAGTGGCAACCGATCCTGCTCGGGGGGCTGTTCGCCCGCTTCGACCGCGGCTCGTGGTCGGAAACGCCGGCACGGGCTGAGGGGATGGCGGAGATCGAGCGGCGCGCCGCCGAGTACGGGCTGCCGCCGCTCGCCTGGCCGAAGCCGTGGCCGGCGAACACGCTGGTGGCGATGCGGGCGGCGACCTTCGCCAAGCAGACCGGGCGCACCGTCGCCTTCTCCCTCGCGGCCTTCCGCCAGGCGTTCGCCGCCGGCCGCGACCTGACCGACGTTGACAACGTCGCGATCGCCGGCGCCGCCTGCGAGATGCACCCGCGGGCACTGCTGAAAGCGGTCGAAACCAGGGTCGTCAAGGACGCCCTGCGCGAGGCGACCGACCGCGCCGGCGACCTCGGCGTCGAAGGCGTCCCGGCGGTCGTCGTCGACGGCGAGGTCTTCTGGGGCGACGACCGCCTCGAGGACGCGGTGGAGGCGGCAGCGCGCAGCTAAGGTGAGTGGCGATGGCAGATCTGCCTGACGCCGCCACGTGTTACGAGCTGCTCGCGCGGATGGCGCTGATCCGCCGCTTCGAGGAGGAGGCGGGGCGCCAGTACCAGCGGGCGCGGGCCGGCGGCTTCCTGCACCTGGCGATCGGCGAGGAGGCGACGATCGTCGGCACCACCTCGGTGATGCGCCCCGACGACTTCCTGATCGGCACCTACCGCACCCACGGCCACGCGATCGCCCGCGGCACCGAGCCCAAGCGGGTGATGGCCGAGCTCTTCGGCCGCGTCGACGGGACCAGCGGCGGCCGCGGCGGCTCGATGCACATCTTCGACGCCGAGAAACGGTTCATGGGCGGCTACGGGATCGTCGGCGGCAACCTGCCGATCGCCGCCGGCATCGCCCTCGCCTCCCAGTACAAGGGGGAAGACGCGGTCACCGTCTGCATGTTCGGCGACGGCGCCTCCAACACCGGCAACTTCGGCGAGACGATGAACCTGGCGGCGCTCTGGAAGCTGCCGGTCCTGTTCATGGTCGAGAACAACCTCTACGGGATGGGGACCTCGGTCGAGCGCCACTCGGCGCAGACCGACCTCTCGAAGAAGGCCGAGGGGTACGGGATCTCCGGCGAGCGGATCGACGGGATGGACGTCGCCGAGGTCCGCGAGGGGGTCGCCGAGGGGATCCGGCGGGCGCGCGAGGAACAGCGGCCGACCCTGCTGGAGGCCTTCACCTACCGCTACAAAGGCCATTCCGCCGCCGACCCCGAGGTCTACCGCAAGCGCGAGGAGGTCGAGGAGTGGCAGGAGAAAGACCCGATCGAGCAGTTCGCGAAGCGCTGCGTCGAGGCCGACGTGCTCGGCGAGCGCGAGGTGCAGCAGGTGCGCGAGCAGGCCGAGGAGACGGTCAAAGCGGCGGTCGAGTTCGCCGAAGCCTCGCCGGAGCCGCCGCTCGACACGATGTACGAAAACCTCTACGCGCAGACCGAGCCGGGCGGCTGGTACGCCGTCGACGAGCGCAGCCCCGAGCCGCACCGCGGCGAGGACGAGGCGCAGATGCCGGCGGCGGCGCGGGAGCTGGCCGAGGCCGGCGCCGCCTACGCCGGGCAGGCGGAAGGGCCGCGGCCGAACCCGGCGACGCACGGCGACGCGCAGGAGGGGGTCGAGCCGCGGGTCTCGGCCGAGCGCGAGGTCGGCGACGAGCCCGAGGACGCCGGGTCGAACGGCGAGGCGGCGATCAACGAGGAGGACGAAGGCTGATGGCGCAGCTGCGGATGCGCGAAGCGCTGCGCGACGCGATGGCCGAGGAGATGCGCGCCGACGAGGCGGTCTTCGTGATGGGCGAGGACGTCGGCGTCTTCCAGGGCGCCTTCAAGGTCACCGACGGCCTGCTCGACGAGTTCGGCGAGCGCCGCGTCCGCGACACGCCGATCTCCGAGAACACGATCGTCGGCACCGGCGTCGGCGCGGCGATGAACGGGCTGCGCCCGATCGTCGAGCTGATGACGGTCAACTTCAGCCTCCTGGCGCTCGACCAGATCGTCAACCACGCCGCCGCGATCCCCTACATGTTCAACGGCCAGGCGAAGGTGCCGATGACGATCCGGATGCCGGGCGGCGGCGGCCACCAGCTCGGCCCCACCCACTCGCACAGCTTCGAGGCGCTCTACCTGCAGGTGCCGGGCCTGCTCGTCGCCTGCCCCTCGACCCCGGCCGACGGCAAGGCGCTGCTGAAGGCGGCGATCCGCGACGACAACCCGGTCGTCTTCATCGAGCACGAGAGCCTCTACGGCGTCCGCGGCGAGGTGCCCGAGGGTGAGAACGGGGCCGAGCCGCTGCGCTTCGGCGAAGCCGCGGTGCGGCGCGAGGGCTCCGACGTGACGATCGTCGGGGTGCTGAAGATGGCCCACGTCGCCGAGGGCGCGGCGAGCCAGCTGGCCCACGAGCACGGGGTCGAGGCCGAGGTGATCGACCCGCGGACGCTGCGGCCGCTCGATCTCGACACGATCCTCGCCTCGGTCCGCAAGACCAACCGCGCGGTGATCGTCGAGGAGGGCTGGCCCCACGGCGGCGTCGGCGCCAACCTCTCGACCCTGATCACCGAGCAGGCCTTCGACTACCTCGACGCGCCGGTCCAGCGCGTCACCGGCGCCGACGTCCACATGCCGTACTCCAAACGCCTCGAGCAGGCGGCGATCCCGCACGAGGAGCATGTGGTCAGCGCGGCGCTGGCGGCGCTAGAGGGCGCGAGCTAAGGCTTCCGTTCGCAGCTTTTTCGGTACCTCTCAACCGTAAAATCTGACTTTTTATAAAGAACTGCTTTGTAGTCAGATTTCCTCTGGGAAGGTCACGCGCATGAGCCAGACCAGCAAACGCCTACTGATCGGGGCGGGAGTAGCGGCTTTCGCCGGCGCGGTTCTGGCCTTCGCGGTGAACGAGTCGAGCGGGGTGCTCGACGTGAAGGCGCTCGGCCTGGTGCTCCTCGGCGGCGCCGCGATCGTCGTGATCGCAGTCGCCATAGAAACCGTCGGTCCGGGCGCCGAAGATGCTGAAGGAGAGGGAAGCGCCGAGCTCATGCGGATCGTCACCGGCCTCGTTGCCGTGGTTGCAGGCATCATCGCCGTGGTGGCGCTCACTCTCGTCACCGTGACCCTCCTCCCGGTCTCGAAAAACGGCGAAGCCACCGTCGCCATCACGACCGCCGCCTTCGGGATCGTCTCGACTGTGGTTACGGCCTATCTCGGGATCAAGGCGACCGCCAACACCTCCAGCAGGGTCGCCTCCGCGGCGGCGGAAGTCGCGGAATCGCTCGCGGACTCCCGGACCGAGGAGGAACCCGTCGCCCAGAGGAAACCCAGCGGCCGGAAAAAACCTGCGGCGGCACGGAAAAAAGTTGCGAAACCGCCGAAAAGAGGCCGGCGAGTACGGCGGGTCAGCGAAGCGAGCGAGTGAAGTCCGCCCTCTAGCTGGGCCGGTACCAGTTCAGCAGGTCTTGTTCGCGCCCGTCGCCGCATTCCACGCCCGGCCGACCGAGAAGTCCGCGGCGACGCGGAAGACTCCGGGGTGGCTGGCGCGGGCAACGGTCCAGTCGCCGTGGTGGAGGATGCAGCCGGCGCCGCGGGCGATCGACCAGTACGGAGTGAAGCTGACGCGGACGAGGAACTTGCCCGGTCGCTTGACGTCGAGGGCGAAGCCCTGGCGGCCGAACCAGAGCGTCTCCGCTTCGGCGCCGCCGAGGGGGGCGACCAGCGGCTTGGGGTCGCGCACCTCGTAAATCCGCCAGTGTTCGCTGGCGAAGCGCGGCTTCAGGTAGGAGGGGTCGCCGAGGACCAACCGGCGCTCGACCTGGGAGGAGTAGTCGAGCGGGGCGTCGGGCAGGGCCACGTAGGAGATCGCGTTGGCGCGCAACCACTGGCCGTAACTGGCGGCGGTCAGGGCCTTGTCGTCATAGAAGATGTCGTCGCGGGTGGTGTCGAGCTGGCGCAGCCAGCCGCGGGCGAGCTCGAACTTCGGCGCCATGTAGGCGGCCTCCCAGTGGTTCGCCGTCGGCGGCACCTCGATCCGCTTGCCCTCCGCTTCGTGCTCGCGCAGCCAGTGGACGACCGGGTGGAAGTAGGCCGAGGCGGTCGAGGGGTCGCCGACCGAGCGGGCGATCTGGGCGACGCTCGCGGTCAGCTGCCAGTAGAGGCTGCCGGCGATCGCCAGGACCAGGAGCGGGGCGAAGATCCAGGCGGGGACGGTCGGCCGCGGCCGGCGCGAGAGCAGGACCGCGGCCAGCACCGGGCCGCCGAAGAGGGCGCCGAGCCGCACCGCGTTGCCGCCCATCGCGTTCGGCACCAGCCAGAGCAGGGTCGAGGCGAGCAGGTAGGCGACCAGCACCCGCCGCAGCTGGCGCTCCTCGTCGCGCACCCCTTGGGTGAGGACCAGCGCCCCGGCGCACCAGAGCGGGATCGCGACGTAGGAGGAGAAGACGAAGGGGAAGTGGCCGGCTTCGGGGAAGGCGAGGTTCGGCGCCAGCACCAGCCCCAGCGAGATCGCCCCGGCGGCGAGCGCGAGGCGGCTGAGGCGGCGGCCCGGTTCGATCGCCCCGGCGAGGACGACGCCGGCGAGGAAGGCGCCGGCGACCGGGCTCGCCAGCGGGCAAGCCGCGGCGGCGGCGAGCGCCAGCGGCGCGCGGCCGAGCTGCAGGCAGCGCAACGACGCCAGGCCGAAGGCGACGCCGAGGGCGAAGGTCAGCTGGCCGTCGGCGAGCAGGGTGACGACGCCGGCCGCGAACCAGAGCGTCGCCCAGCGCGCCTCGACCCCCCAGCGGTCGCGGACGAGGCGGTCGAAGAGGTAGGAGGAGGCGACGACGGAGCCCATCCCGACGACCTTCGGACCCAGCAGCGCCGCCAGCGGCGGGAAGAGGACGCTGTAGGTGAGGGTGTAGTGGCCGCCGTACCAGCTGCCGTTCCAGATCGCGAGGCCGGCGCGCTGGAAGAGCTCGGTGCGGAAAACCTGCGCGGCGAGGTCCCCGACGGGCGGGCTCCACAGCAGCATCAACAGCGCCAGCGCCGAGGAGAGCGCCACCGCCGGAAGCCAATCGGGTCGAAGCGGCTTGGACTGGACCATGGTCGGCGCCCTTAAGGATAGGGGCGGCTAGGAGGGATTGGTGAAACCCGCGTGTACGGCTGGCGAGCGCCGGACCAAGCGGGGCAAGGACGCAGGGAGGCCGAATAGCAGAGCTATTTGGCCGACTGAGGACGCCGCACCGCGCAGTGTCCGCCGCCGCCAGGCGTGCGTGGGGGTTTCACCGAGCCCTCCCCACTGCAACGATTCGTGAATGAGCCGTGAGATCCTCGTCACACGCCTGGGCCTCGTCCCTTATGAGGAGGCGCGCGATCTGCAGCACCGGCTCGCCGGGCGGCGCCAGCGCGGCGAGATCGGCGACGTCCTGCTGCTGCTGGAGCACCCGCCCGTCTACACCCGCGGCCGCCGCTCGCAGCCGGAGGAGCTGCCGATGGGGGCCTCCTGGTACGAAGCCCAGGGGATCGAAGTTCGCGACACCGACCGCGGCGGCCTCGTCACCTACCACGGGCCCGGCCAGCTGGTCGCCTACCCGATCGTCGACCTGCGCGGCTACGGCGACGACGTCCACGAGTACGTCCGCGGGCTGGAGCGGGTGGCGGTCGCGGCGCTGGCCGAGGCGGGCGTGCGCGCCGGGCCGATTGAGGGCCTGACCGGCATCTGGGTCGGCACCCGCAAGATCGGCTCGATCGGGCTTCACGTCAGCCGCGGCGTCACCACCCACGGGCTGGCGGTCAACGTCAACAACGACCTGCAGCCGTTCGAGTGGGTGGTGCCGTGCGGGATCGAGGGCGTGAGGATGACCTCGCTCTCGCGCGAGCTCGGCGCCGAGCAGGACCTCGACGCCTTCGCCGACGCGCTGGTCGCCGCCTATGCGTCCGTCTTCGATCGCGAGCCTGTTGCCGGCGCCGACGTCGCCGCTTAAGCTGCCGCGGGGATGTCTCGTCTGATCCGACTCGCGGGAGTGCTTGCGCTGGTCGCCGCCTGCCTGCCGGCAGGCTCGGCCTCGGCGCTCTCCTTCCCGGTGACCAGCACCGCCGACACGAAAACCAAAGGCACGTTGCGCGCCTCGATCGAAGAAGCCAACCTCAGCTTCCTCGAGCCGGACACGATCCCGATCGAAGTGACCGGGACGATCGAACTGGGAAGCGCGCTGCCGCCGATTGCCGAAGACATAACCGTCACCGGGCCGGGGGCCGACTCTCTCACCGTCGAACGCACCGGCTCGACGCCCTTCCGCATCTTCTGGCTGTCCGGCGGCGACGCGACCTTTAGCGGCCTCACCGTCAGCGGCGGCAAGGACATCTATGGGGCGGGGTTCTTCAACGAAGACGGCACCCTGACCCTGAACCGCGTCGCGGTCACCGGCAACGAAGCGTTCAAAGAAACCACCGGCTCCACCCTTGCGATGGGCGGCGGAATCCGCAGCTACGGGCCGCTGACGGTTCGCGAATCCGTCGTCTCCGGAAATGCCTCAATCGCGCGGGGGAGCGGGGAAATCACCATCGCTTCGGGAGGTGGGATCGAGGCCTACGGCGTGACGACGATCGAACGCAGCACCATCAGCGAAAACCGCATCGAATCGTTTGCCGAAGAAGGCGGGGAATCGTACGCGGAGGGTGGCGGCCTGTTGCTGGCGGGGCCTCCCGCCAAAATCGTGGAGAGCACGATCAGCGGCAACTCGGCCCACGCCTACGAAGGAAACCCCTCCACCATCACCAGGGGAGGCGGTCTATACACCTTCCGTGTCGCGCTCACCGGGTCCACCGTCACCGGTAACTCGGCCGAAGCCGAAGACAACGGTTCCGCCTTCAGCGCTCTCGGTGCCAACGTCTACACCACCGAAGGCGTCACCGCGGGCGCCACGATCGTCGCCGATCCCATCGGCGGCAGCGATAGCTGCGGCGCCAGCCTGCTGGGGGAATACACCTCCGCCGGCTTCAACCTCGACGAAGACGACAGCTGCGGCTTCGGCAAATCGAGCGACCTCTCCGGCGTGGTCGCCGGCCTGGAACCGCTGGGGGACAACGGCGGCCCGACCCCGACGCACCCGCTCCAAGCGGACAGCCCCGCCGTCGACCGCGGCACCTCATTCGGGCTCACCAGCGACCAGCGCGGCCTGACCCGTCCCAGCAACTTCCCGGCGATCTCCGACGCCGAAGGCGGCGACGGTGCCGACATCGGCGCCTTCGAGCTGCAGGCGCCGCCGGCGCCGGGACCCGAGCCGGTGCGGATAACCGAAACGCCGGCCGACAGGACCGCGCCCAACACCCGCATCGTCAGCGGTCCGCCGCGCAACACCTACAAGACCAAGGCGAAGTTCCGCTTCGCCTCCAGCGAGCCACAGTCCAGCTTCCAGTGCAGGCTCGACAAGAAGAAGTGGCGCGCCTGCGCCAACCCCTTCAAGCGCAGCGTCAAGCCCGGCAAGCACGTCTTCAAAGTGCGCGCGATCGACCGCTTCGGCAACGTCGATCCGACCCCCGCCCGCTTCGGCTGGCGGGTGAAGCCGCTCAGCTAACGTAGGCGTCGGTGTCCAGCACCGACCGCATCCACGTCACCCGGTCCCGCGCCAAGCCGGGCGGGACCGCCGCCGAGGCCGAGGGCACCGTCCCCTTCCGTCGCGCCCGCAAGCCGCCGTGGCTGAAGGTGCCGGCGCCTGGAGGCCCCAACTACCGGCGGCTGAAGGAGAAGATCGGCTCCGACAACCTCCACACCGTCTGCGAGGAGGCCAACTGCCCGAACGTCGGCGAGTGCTGGGAGCGCGGCACCGCGACCTTCATGATCCTCGGCGACGTCTGCACCCGGCGCTGCGGGTTCTGCAACGTGCAGACCGGCAAGCCCACCTGGAACGACCCGCTGGAGCCGCTGCGCGTCGCCAACCAGGTGAAGGCGATGGGGCTGCGCCACGCCGTCGTCACCTCGGTCGACCGCGACGATCTGCCCGACTACGGCGCCAGCGCCTTCGTCGGCGTGATCCGCTCGATCCGGATGCTGGCGCCGGGCTGCAAGGTCGAGATCCTCACCCCCGACTTCCGCGGCCAGGAGATGCCGCTGGCGAAGGTCGTCCACGAGCGGCCCGACGTCTTCAACCACAACGTCGAGACGGTGCCGCGGCTCTACCCGCTGGCGCGGCGCGGCTCGGAGTTCCTGCGCTCGGCGCGGGTGCTGCGGATGGCGAAGGAGATGGGCGGCACCGACGTGGTGACCAAGTCGGGGCTGATGGTCGGGCTCGGCGAGACCTTCGAGGAGATGGTCGAGACCTTCGGCCTCCTGCGCGAGCACGAGGTCCAGGTCCTCACCGTCGGCCAGTACCTGCGGCCGACCGAGAACCACCTGCCGGTGGTCCGCTACTGGCACCCGGACGAGTTCGCGGCGCTGGAGCAGGCCGCCTACGAGCTCGGCTTCGAGTCGGTCGCCGCCGGGCCGCTGGTCCGCTCCAGCTACCACGCCGACCAGAACCTGCCCGAGGCGCACCGCGCCGAGAGCCTGCTCGCCTCCTAGCTTCGTCCACTGCCGCTCGGAGAACCTTGCCTTTTCCCGGCGAAGGTAGATAGGTTGAGCCTGTGTCCCGCCGATTGCTGACGATCGGCAGCCTCGTCCTCGTCCTTCTCGGTGCGTTGCCGGCTGTCGCCTCCGCCACCTTCATCCCCGGCCCCCCCGGGAAGATCGCCTTTACCAGCGGGCGGGCGGGCGAAGGCGTCTCGGCGCCCAACACCGGCGACAAAGCGGCGCGGATCTACGTGGCCGACTACCCGTCGGGGACGGCGGTCCAGGTGACGACGCTCCCGGCGGGGGCGGAAGTGCGCCACCGGCAGCCGAACTGGTCTCCCGACCACACCAGGATCGCCTACGCGGCCGGATCGGGAACGAGCTACGCGATCTGGATCCTGGATCTGCGGGACGGCAGCCAGACCGAATTTGTCCCGGCGGCGGAATCGCAGGATCGGCCCAGCTGGTCCCCCGACGGCAGCGCGATCGCCTACGGAGCGAAAGGGGACCTCTGGGTCAAGAGCCTGGCAGCCGGGTCCGAACCGGTGCAGCTGACGAACACGGTGGGAATCACCGAGGAGCGGCCGGTCTGGAGCCCGGACGGGAACACGCTCTACTACGACCGCGGCGTTCCCCCGTTCAACACCGGGACGAAGCGGGACCTCTACAAGAAGAGCCCGGTCACCCTGGGAGGCGCCGAAACCCCGATCCTGGCGACCGAAGAAGACGAGTGGCAGCCGTCGCTGTCCCCGGACGGGAAAACGCTCTGCTTCACCCGCGGCCCGATGAGCTCCGAAGCCGACACCTACCTGGTGCCGGTCAGCGGCGGCCTGGTCACGCCGTTCGCGACCTCCGCCTCGGGGAACATCAACTGCGTCTGGTCCCCGGACGGGCAGCACATCATCTACACGCTCGGGGTCTTCGGCGCCGGGGACCTCGCCGAAAAGAACCTCAGCGGGGAAACCTTCCAGGTGCCCTCGTCCTGGAAGGCGGCCGAACACTTCGACGGCAACGCCGACTGGGCGACCAACTTCCCCCCGACCTGCGAGGACCGCAAAGCCTCGATCCCGGTCAACGGCTTCGTCAGCGTCCAGTTCGGCTGCACCGATCCCGACAACGGCGCCGGCAAAGAAGCGCCGCACCCGGAAAGCATCGATGACTCCTTCCTCGAAGTCGTGACGCCGCCGGCGCACGGCACCCTCAGCGGGCTCTCCGACCGCAAGGTGATCTACACGCCGAACAAGGACTTCAAGGGAACCGACACCTTCACCTATACCGGCAGCGACTCCGTCTCCGACGCGAAGCCGGCGACGGTGACGATCCAGGTCGGCCAGGAACAGGGCGGCGGCGACAAGACGGCGCCGAAGATCACCAACGTCAAGGTCTCGGCTAAGCGCTGGCTCGCCGGCGGCAAGCTGGCCAGCGTCGCCCGGCTGCCGGTCGGGACGACGATCTCCTTCCGCCTCAGCGAGGCCGCCCGCTCCACCGTCGTCTTCCAGCGCGCCCAGCCGGGGCGCCGGGTCGGCGGCAAGTGCGCGAAGCCGACGGCGGCGAACCGCGACCGCAAGGCCTGCGTCCGCTACGTCGCCGCCGGGCAGCTTTCGCCCTTCGCCGGCAAGGCGGGGGCCAACAGGGTCAAGTTCCAGGGCCGGCTGAGCCGCGCCAAGAGCCTGGCGGCCGGGACCTACCGCGTCGTCGTGCGGGCGCGCGACGCCGCCGGCAACGCGGCCAAGAAGAACGGCCCGAGCTTCACCATCGTCAACGACTGAGCAGCACCCGAGACCGAAAGGACCCGATGTCACACCTGAAGAGGCGCCTCACCATCCTCGTCCTCGCCGCCACCGCGGCGATGCTGATCGTGCCGGCGCTGGCGCAGGCGGCGACGACCTTCGGCAGCCGGCTCAACCACGACCCGGCCAACTCCGGGGAGTGCGCGACCTTCGACGGCACCTGCACGATCGTCTCCTTCATCCACCCGAGCGACCCCAACGGCGACCCCTACGCGGGCGGCGCCCCGGTCGACGGCGTGATCACCAAGTTCCGCATCCGCGCCTACGTCACTACCGAAGCGCAGCAGGTGACCTTCCGGGTGGCCGACATCACCCGTGACGCCGGCGACGACAGCACCGCGCTGGCCACCGCAGTCGGCAGCGGCCCGACGGTGACGCTCGCGGTCAACGAAGACGCGCTGGAAGCGCCGATCCAGGAGTTCGCCGGCCGCCTGCCGGTGAAGAAAGGCCAGCACCTGGCGATCGACGCCGGCAAATACGTGCAGGCGACGGTCAACGACAGCGGCGACAAGTTCAGCTACGTCTACTCGCCGCCGCTGGTCGACGGCAGCGGCGCCCGCGGCTCGACCGAACCGACCGGCGAGCTGCTGGTCGCGGCGACGATCGAGCCCGACGCCGACGGCGACGGGTCCGGCGACGAGACCCAGGACCAGTGCGCATCGCAGAAGACGACGCAGGGCCCGTGCGACACCAGCGCCCCGGGCATCAAGGGCCTGAAGGTCGCCGGCGGCAAGATCCTCTACAACCTCTCCGAGGCGGCGACGGTCACCTTCAAGCTGGAGAAGAAGCTGCCGGGCCGCAAGGTAGGCCGCAAGTGCGTAAAGCAGACGCCGCAGAACAAGACCAGGAAACGGTGCCCGCGGTTCAAGAAGATCGGCGCCGTCTTCAGCGGCCCCGGCGCCCCCGGCCCGAACAAGGCGACCCTGCCGAACGGCAAGAAGCTGAAGCCGGGCACCTACCGCCTGACGATGACCGCAACCGACGCCGCCGGCAACACGGCGACGAAGACCATCCGGTTCACGGTCGCGAAGAAGAAGAAAAGGTAGAGCCCGCGGACCAGTTCAGGGTCCCTACAATCTGAGTTGACGGGGCCATAGCTCAGCTGGCAGAGCGCGTCGCTTGCACCGACGAGGTCGCCGGTTCGATTCCGGCTGGCTCCACTCCAGGATCCGCACTGAAGTCAGGTTCGGTGTAGTCCTCAGCGTTTCGAATTCCCACGCGCTGGTTGTTCCTTGCCGGTTGGAGCCTTAGATGAAAGAGGTTCCGACCATCTACTCCAAGCTCCCAGGAGGGGCAGTAGAAGCAGCGTTCCGTCGTTGCGTCGAAAGCGGCTATCCAGTCGATCGTCGCCGACGTATAGAGCTTCGTCGCGCGGACCTTCCCTTTGGTCAGCGAATGCGACCTGCATCGGATGACGACGATCTGCCCGTTCGATCTCGTGTACTTGACCTGTACGCGGTGAAGTCGTCCCTCGAAGTCCGCGATGAGGTCGTAGTCGCAGTCCTCTCCGAAAGGAATCGAGATTCGGCAGCCTCGACTAGCAAGGTCGGCCGCGACCATCAACTCGGCGAGGTCACCTTTCGTCTTCAGAGGAGCCACGCCCCCGAGCCTACGACAAAAACATTCACCTATGGCGCGCGAAAGTGCGCCAACTCTGCGAATTCTTTATGCCTGGGTCTAGTTCAAGCTAGTTGTTCAACCGCAACGTCACTGACTTGGTGAAGGTGGAGGTACCGCCGCCGGTTGGCGTGTAGGCGACCTTGATTTTCACCTTCGCCTTGCCGCTGCTGGGGAGGGCTTTCAGGGATTTTCCCTTGGCCTTGATCAGCAACTTCGCCTTGCCGGCGACTTTGACGGTCTTCGTCTGGCGTTTCGTCTTCTTGCCGGTCAGCGTCAGCTTGCCGGGGCCACCGACTTTCACCGTCAGCGTCGCGGTCCCCTTTTTGCGGTTCAACTTCACTTTTTTGGCCGGGGCAAAGGTCGTGAAGCTCGCCGTCACCGCCTTGTCGGCGTCGAGCGTCAGCGCGCAGGCGGAGCCGGCGCAGGCGCCGCTGAAGCCGGCGAAGGCAAAGCCCCGTTTGGGCGTCGCGGTGAGGCTGACCGCGGTGCCGTTGGGCAGCGCCGCCGAGCAGACCGCGCCGCAATCGATGCCGCCGGCGCTGCCGACCACAGTGCCGCCGCCCGAATTGGTCACCGACAGGAAGTGAGGGCCGACCCAGCGGACCCAGTTCACCGTGAGGCGGCCGAAATCGCCGCTCCATTCCGTTTCGTTGCCGACGAAGGCGGTCGCGGAAGCGACTCGACCCTTGAAGGCGACGAGGCTGCGGCCGTCTGACCATTTCGCCACCAGCGTCGCTCCCGGCGCCAGTTCCGCCTCGGTGTTGTCCGCAGTCGCCAGCGCGGTCACGCCCTGCATCAAGGGGCTCGCCGCGTTGAACTCCCCCAGCGTCACATCTTTGTTGGGATTGTCCCCCGGGATGAAGGGCGTGTACCCCCCATCGGCCAAACGGCCCTGCGGCGCAAGACCGACTTCGGTGTCATAGGCGTATTGGAAGAGGACGCCGCCGGCGTCGATGTAGTCGGCGAGGACGTTGCCGATCGCCACCGGGTCTTCATAGCCGCTGTTGTCCATGGTGACGACCATGTCGTAAGGGGTCAGCTGCGCCAGCGTCGGGGTCGCCACGCAGGCGTCGAAGATGTCGGCGGCGGCGACGTCGGGGAACGCTTTCAACTGCGCCTGGAATTCGGTCGGCGGTTCGCAGTTCGCCTGCACGATGATGATCCGGTAGGCGCCGGGGGCGGCGCCGGCGCCGGTTGCACCGAAGGCAAGCCCCAGGAGGGCGATGAGCAGGGCGGCGGAGACGGAGCGCAGTGATCGCATGGGGCGATCATATGCACGCCGCTAGTCGTCGAAGTCGAAGTCCTTCGGGGGCTTCTGCTCGAACCAGAGCTCGTCGTCCTCGGGGGCGTCCTCGAGGAAGTCGGGGGTGTCCTCGAGCACGTCCTCATGGCCGGTGTCGGGGTCGTAGTCGACCTGCTGCTCGGGCTCGGCAGGGCCGGCGGGATCGGCGGCGGGCTCCGCCTGCGCCTCGGGGCGCTCGTACTCCTCGGAGATCGGCTCCTCGGCACGGGGCGCTTCGGCCAGCGGCTCCTCGTCCTCTTCCAGCGGCGCCTCGAGCGCCTGGTCGAGCTCGTCGGAGAGGCGCTGCTCGCTCCAGAACTCCTCGTCCTCTTCCTCCTCCTCGGGGAGGTCGGCGGGCGCCTCGGCCCGGGAGGCGTGGATCTCGGTCGGCGGTTCGAGGGGCGCCAGCTTCGGCTCGGCGGCCTCGACGTCGGCGATCTCCTCGTCGGAGGGGCTGGGTGCCTCGGCGGGGGGAGCGTCCTCGGTCCCCATCTCCGCCGCGACGTCGAAGAATTCGGTCGGCTGGTCGGCGATCGCGTGCCGCTCCTCGGTGGAGTGGCTGGCGTCGGGCGCCTCGGCGATCGCCTCGTGTTCGGCGGCCGGCTCCTCCTCGGCCGGCGCGGCGGCCTGGATCGCGTCCTCGGCGGGGACGAGCGGCTTCCCCTCCTCCGCGGCCTCCGGCGGGGGCGGCTCCTGCAGGTCGGCGATGTTGATCCGGCGGCCCTCGGCGTCGGGAGCCTCGCTCGCCGCCTCCGCCTCGGGCGTGGCCATGAACGCGGTCGGCGCCTCCGCCAGCGGATCGGGCTCCTCCGGCCGGCCGGGAGGCCCGAAGGCCTCGTCCTCCAGCCGTTTGACCTCAGCCTCATCCGCGCCATGGGCGCGCTTCAGCTCCAGGTGCTCTCGGATTGCGTCGTCGAGAATGCTCATGCTCGCCATCTCCGCGGAGGAGGCTGCCAAAGACTATGCGGTTATCCTGTCGTTTGCGCGGAACTGGGAGCAACTTCCCACCCGCAAAGCCCGGGGCTATAGCTCAGCTGGCAGAGCGCCTGGATCGCACCCAGGAGGTCGGCGGTTCGAATCCGCCTAGCTCCATTCAGCAGAACCCCTGCACGTCGCAAGATCGGGTTCGGGGAATCGTTTGAACTGAGACCCAAATTCCGCTCCCCATCAGGCAGAAACTGCCTGATGGGGCCATATGTGCGGCGATTGCCCTTGATTCCGGTCGCTTAGTCGGCGGCCAGAGCTAGACGTCTATACACGGCATCACAAGGGAACACCGAACCAGCTGCCCGGCTGTCGCCTCAGGGATCTGCCTGTAGATCGGGGAGGAGGGATAACGGTCCGCCTCCGGCGTGCGAAGAGAGCTCATCGCCCTGCAAACGTTTTGCTAGCTCCTGTTCGCTCAGACCCAGCTCCGCGATCATGGTCTGGAACCGGCGCCGAGCGGAGGCTCGGCCCTCGCGTTGGGCAGGCGTTGCCGGAACCTCCTCCGTTGCCTCAAGCAGGCTCCAAACAGTGATGGCCGCCTCAAGTACCCGCTCAGGCGATAGAGCCTCCTCGGTGCTTCGTGCAGCGATGCAATCCTGAACCATTCTCCTCCTCCTAGCTGCCGGACCGGAAAATCTGCTCATCGAGCGAAGATCGATTGCGGCGCAGCCTTCGGCTGGCGGCTTCGACGCGCTGTGGCGACCAGGAGAGCGCCGCTGCTATATCGGCGTCAGTATGGCCGAGGGCTTTCTGCCGCGCGTAGGCGAGAACGTCCGGGTCCATCGCCTGCTCGAGTGACGCCTCGAGCTCGACAAGCGCGAGGGCGGCATCCTCACGCCCCCGAGCCTCCCGCAACTCCGCTAGGGAGACCACCTCGGCGTCGGCGCGTCGGCGCGGGTCGCGGAAGCGCTCCGCCCGAACGTCTTTCAGCTTGCGGAACGCCCTCTGGCGAACCGGCAGCGGGCTTGGCCGCCGATCCCGAAGCACCCGCAACAGCGCCTCCTGCGTGACATCCTCGGCGTCGGGCCGGAGCATCCCCGTCGCCGCTCGTGCGAGGAGCCGCTTTCGCAGCTCTTCCCAGTCCGGCTCTTTGAACGCCGTCGATGCCATCTTCCTCTTCTCCGTCGCGGGAACGGCATTTTCGGACATGGAGCGGATGTCCGAATCGAGTGGGCGTGGCACGGAGTAGATGGTGAAAGAGATTCGACGCGCGCACGCAGTGCGTAAAGGAGACGTAGATGAGCGACAAAGCATCAGCAGACTCGCATGGCGCCGACGAGAGGAAGGAGCATGGGCAACACCCAGATCCCCCCGGCCACGGAGGTAATCCGGACCCACCTGGCCATGGTGGACACCCCGACCCCCCCGGTCCGCCGAAGCCGAAACCCGGCCCGCCCCAGCCTCCCGACCACGGCCGTCCCCGCCGCCACGCTTGACCGAGGAGGGCGACACCTGGTTCGAGCGCTGGCCGGAGCTACTCGAGTGGGAGCTCGACCGCTTCGCCACCCGCGGCATCGAGGTTGAGGTCGACCTCGAGGCGCGGGCGGCTGGCCGGCTACTCGTCTGCTGTCAGGCGCGCTTCCGCGGTGAGCCGGTGGCGATCGAGGTGCGCTACCCGAGCGAGTACCCGGAGTTGCCGCCGCTCGTCTTCGGGCCTCCTGGGCTGATGGATCGCCACCAGCACCTCTTCGGGGGCAATTTTTGCCTGCTGGAGCGCCCGCTTGACGACTGGCCGGCAGGCAGCTGGGGTGCCGCTGACCTCATAGCCGAGCGCTTGGCGGCGCTCTTCCGGGACACCGAGGCAGGACCAGACGCTGTTCGCGCCGGCGAGGCACCGACGCCCGAGCCGGTGAGCCGCTACTTCGAGGCAGCCAACGATGCGTCCGTGATGCTCGCCGAGGAAGTTAGGCCTGGGAATGGCGATCAGGGAATGTTGCGGGTCCGCCGCTGCGCACCGCACATGTTCGTGGTCACCGAGTGCGACGGGCGCCCGCTCTCCGACCACCTAGCGGGGCTCTTCTCAGCCGGCGAGGAAATCCCGGTGCCATGGCTGCGCCTGTCGTCTCCTCCGCCGGGGCCCAGCGGCGCCGAGGTCGCGCGCTGGCTCACCGACGAGCGCCCCGGTCTCCTGGCCGCTGAGCTGCCGGCTCGGTTGGCGAACTCGAAGCGGGTCAAGCAGCCGCCGCGCTTGGAGCTTTGCGCCCTCGTCTTTCCGGAGGAGGGTCCCGAAACGGGCGAACTGCACGACGGCTATCTTTTCCTCCTGGTCGAGCGACGGCCCGAGCAGAAGGTGGTCGCGTTATTGCGGGCGCAGTCGCTCTCCAGAACCGAGCGTGGCCGACGAGCGCCGGAGCTTGCTGGCCTGGAGTCGCGGCGGGTGCTTGTGGTGGGGGCAGGAACCCTCGGGGGGGACATCGCCGTCGAGCTGGCGAAGGCCGGGCTGGGTCACCTCGAGATAGTCGACTACGACATGCTGGAATTAGGAAACCTAATGCGCCACCGACTGGGCCTCGACTACGCCGGCACGGCAAAGGCACGCGCACTGGCCCTGGCAGCGCGCCGGGCGAACCCGTTCTGCACGGCGACCGCAACCGAAGTGCAGCTCGGCGCGGTCGAGTGGTCGGGGCAGAGCTCGCTGCAGACGCTTGAGGGAGGGGTTAGGGCAGCCGACCTCGTCATCGACGCCAGCGGCAGCCACCAGCTCGCGAAACTCCTCGCCCGCCTCGCTGAGGAGAGCGGGAAGCCCCTCCTCAGCGCCTGGATGAGCGAGGGATTCTGGGGCGCGGAGATCGCGCGGATCCGCCCCGACCAGACGATGTGCTGGAACTGCTTCGTCGCATTGCAACGGCGGGGAGAGCTCGCAAGTGCCGAGGCGGGGCCGCCCGAGCAGGTGGTGGCCGAAGGCTGCAGCCAGCCGACCACCGCCGGCGCCGGGTTCGACGCCGCGGAGGCCTCGGCTGTTGCGACCCGACTGGCGGTGCAGACCTTGCAACCGGCAGGCGGCTATCCCGACAGCACCTGGGACCATGCGGTCCTCAACTTCCGGCGTGAGGCCGACGACCTGGAGGTACCGCGCGTCATCACTGAGAGCCTTGCAGGAGGCGGAGATTGCGAGAGCTGCCGGGTAGCTGTTGGATCGGTGAGCGGGCGCTAGGTGATCTTCTGACCGAGGCCCGAGCCTGGCCGCGCCGGGAGACCGGCGGCGCGCTGCTGGGCTGGCGGGACGACGAGGACACCGTGGTAGCCCACGTCCTTGGGCCCGGGCCACTTGCTCGCCACGGATACCGCAGCTTCGAACCTGACGGGGAGTGGCAACAGCGCGAAGGGGAACGTCTTTACCGCGATAGCGGTCGTCGCGTCGCCTATTTGGGCGACTGGCACACGCATCCGCTGGGCAATCCGAAGCCGAGCCCCCAGGACCTAAAGACGGTTGCTGCGATCGCCGCCGATGACGCCTTCCGTGCGCCAGAACCTCTCTACGCGATCGCAGCGAAGCCCTGGTACCGAGGGAGCGCCGGTCGCTGGCAGCTCCGGATGATGCAGTGGCGCGATGGGAGCCTCGGGCGGCTTGAGGTGCGGGAGCTCGCCGAGGCGACGGTGGCTGCTTCCCTGAGGTAAGTAAGTGTTTCCGGCGCCCCGCCCGCGCGGCCGAAATCCCGCACGATTCCAGGGATTGCCGGCGCCCGCATCGTTTCTATCCGGGGCGCCGTGGGAGCCGGCTTTGTGCTCAGGAGACCGCCGTAAGGCTGCAAATGGACGGGGTCAGCCGACGATAGGGCTAGTGATCGTGCTCGTCCGGGTCACCCGGTCGCAGGGGCGTGCCGGCCCCAAGGAGGCCGCCACCGAGGATCGCGACGAAAGTCCAGGAGGCAACCAACAACCAGCACCAGATCACTTCTAGGCAGTGCGGTTCCCCGGCGTATCGGATCAGCGTCACCGCCATCGCCAAGGGCACGGCCGCGGCCGCGAGAGAGACCAACTGGAGGCCGACGATGTGGGCGCGGATCATCGGGTGGTCGGTGCTGCGGACGACCAGGTAGCCGATCAACGCGGGGACCAGGATGAGGATCGCAACCGAGGCTTCAATCCGGTCGGCCTCAGCGGCCCACTCCCGCCAGCAGTAGAGAATGCTGACCAGGATCGAGATCATCAGCGCCGCCAGGAACGAGGAGAGGACGACGCCGGTACGCGTCGGCGCGAAACGCAGTTTCAGGTCGGCGGCGAGCGGCCGACGGCCCGTTACATACAGATGCGCGAGTCGGCCGGAGAAGTCGAGAAACTGATCGGGGCGCAGGCCGCGCTCCTCGGCGCGAGCTGAAATCTCCTCATCCTTGGCGAGCACCGCCTCCTCATCCGCCCAGGCCGGGATGTAGCGGTAGTAACCAACTTCGGCCTCGCGGGTGATCAGCGTTGGCGGAGTCTCGACGTCGACGTGATAGTTGGCGTCGGCGCCAGCGTGCCAGAGGCGGATATAGCTTGCGGGCTGATGCCAGGAGAGCGAGCGCGCCACCTTGCGCCAGAGCTTATGGGCGGGCTCGTCGCGGATCAGGTACTCGATCTTGACGACAGTTCGCTGGCCCGCCCGCAGATCATCAACCGGGAACCACAGCAAGGTCGTATCGGTAAGCAGGGCGGCGATCTCGACTAACCGTTCCGCCTGATCGTCGTAATCGGAGACCGAGAGGCGATCGACCAAGTCTTCGAAGCTCGGCGAGAGGTCGGTCTCGGGTCCGCAGGTGAGGCTCTTGATGGCCTTCTCTGCGACGGGGTCCTTCAAGGTTGCGGGGCTGACTGCTGTGACCAGCGAACGAAGCAGCGCCTCGTCAGCCTCGCCGTTTTGCTCGGTGGTCAGGAGCGGCACCGACTCGCCGGCGGCGTCTTGGAAGTCGAAGCGGTAGAGCGGCGGCCACTTGGGTAAGACGGAGATCGGTAAGTGCGTGCCGATGCTCCCCTCGGGCACGGTGAAATCGACGCTCAGTTGCATCCGCTGCAGACCGACCTCCTCGAAGGAGATCCGCTGCACCCGGCGGTGGACCCAGTCAGCCCCGGGCAGCACGAAGGCGGCGGCACGACGGCCAGTCTCAGTGAGATCGCAGGAGCGATCGTCGCAGGGCAACATCAGCGGTCCAGGGCAGGTGGCGGGTTGGCTCGACCGCCAGGGTCAGGCCGAGGGTCGCGGCGAGCGCGAGCCGTTCACGTCTTTGCCGCGGATGACCTGAACTCGATCAGGGTTCCTGTAGTAGACGGCCCTCGAGCCCCCACCCGAGACGCGTTCGGGCTTCGGCATCTTCTTCGCCTTGGCGAAGTCTTCGAAGTCCGGGATCGACTGCTTGTCACTCATGCGGCTCCTCCCAGTGTCGCTGATGGCGGCATCCCTTGTCGAGACATTGGAGCCGGAAAGGCTACCCGGAGGCCTGCAAATCCGGGTTTCGGGTACCTCCACCGACGCTGCTCGACCAGACCCGAGACGTGGCGCGAACTCGCCATCTACCCATCTTCAACCCCACTCCGGACGCTCCTTTAGTTCCCTGAGGACCCCATCAGCGACTCGAACGCAATCGAGCTCGGGCTCGACGGTGCTGCTCCGCCGGAATGTCTCCGCTGCTTGTATGACTAGCTTGAACTCAGACTTGCCCGATCAGGCAGAAATCCGCGTTTCTGCCTGAACACCCCGACAATCGCCGCATATCCGCGCATATCGGACTCGGTCGGCGGCGAATCGCGAGCGGCGCAAACCCGCTCCTCATGCGGGATTCGCGCGTAAGGCGAGTAGCCAGGAACCTAGATCGCACCCAGGAGGTCGGCGGTTCGAATCCGCCTAGCTCCATCGGAGGAACCCGTGCAATCGCCCTGCCCGGCCTCGGCGTTGATCCTGAGAGCGCAGGCGCGAGGGGCAGCGGATTGGCGAGAGGGGGTCGGACTATCGCAGTCGGGACTACACTTCCTCTACAAAATCCTGTGTCTACAGGCCAAGGAGGGGCATGTGTCTGGATGTTGGCGGGGGGCTGCTGAGTGATCTCTAGGGCCGTCCGTCGGCGCGGGAAGAGCAGACGGTTTTTTCGGCCAGGCAGGAGCGGGCTTGTTGCGGCTCTCGCGGGCGTGATCTGCCTCATGGCGCTTGGACTTTGTTCGCCGGCGTCGGCGGCGCTCACCCGCTCCGGCACGCTGCGAGCGAGCGTCGCCGACAACTTTCGGACCGGCCGGTCGACCACCAGGTACAGCCTTGAAAGCGGCGGGCGGGAGATTCGGCTGCGGCCGACCGTGCTCAGGGCCGAACCTGGGGAAACGGTCGTGGTCACGGGCACGATGCGCGATCGTCTCGTCGGTGCTGTGCGGAGCGTGCCAGATGGGCCCAGACCCCTGGCAGCGCAAACGTCCCTGGCTCCCGCCGAGGAAGGCGCTCGCAAGGTCGCGGTCATTCTGTTCAGCCTTCCCGGGACCTCGCCCTCGTGGTCCGCTTCACAGGGACGGTCGAGGGTCTTTACCGCCTCCAACTCGGTCAACGCCTTCTACGAGGAGGAGAGCTACGGCCAGATTTCCCTGACGGGCAAGCTGCAGGCCGACGGGGACGTTTTTGGGCCATTCAGCCTCAGCGGCTCGGCAGCCGGCTGTCCATACGGAACCTGGGACGACGAAGCCGATCAGGCGGCGGCGAAAGCAGGGATCGACCTCAGCGGCTATCAGCACATCGTCTACATCTCACCCTTCGTGGGCGCCTGCAACTGGGGAGGAATAGCGGAAGTAGGCGGAAGCCGAATCAACATCAACGGAAACTCCGTCGGAGACCTTTCCACCAAGACCGTTGCCCATGAGCTGGGCCACAACCTCGGCCTCAATCACGCCGGCAGCTGGACCTGCACCTCTGGCGGGACGAGGGTCCAGATCAGCAACACCTGCACGATCAGCGAGTACGGGGATCCGTTCGACACGATGGGGAACACCGGCTACCGCCACAACAGCGGCTGGAACCTGGCCAAGCTTGGGATCCTCGGCCCGGAAAACGTCGAGACTGTTACGACCTCGGGCACCTACTCACTTCGCTCCGCACTCGCCCCGACGACCCAGCCGACGGTGCTACGCGTTCCGCGGACGCGAGCGGTAAACAACAACAGCGTCACCTCCTGGTACTACCTCGAAATCAGGCAGACCGGCGGCATCTTCGAGAACGTCACCGACGCCACCACGACCGGCGTCTCGATCCGGGCTACCGCGGAATTTCAATCGCCGGAAACGCTGCTGCTCGATGCCAACCCGGCAACCGCCGGCTTCTCCGACGCACCGCTGCAGGTCGGTGAGACGTTCGACGGAGGACCGGTACAGATCAAAACCCTGTCGGCCGCAAACGGTCATGCGTCGGTGGAAATCGAAGTCGACACCGAGCCCCCGAGCCGCCCGGATGTCGAAGCGACCATCAGCGCCGAAGGAGTCCAACTCGACTGGACCAGCACCGACAACGTCGGGGTCGACACCTATCTCGTCTACCGCGACGGCAAGCCACTGACCACCAGCACGACCAACGACTACCTCGATCGCTGGGCGCCCGCAGGGGAACACAACTATGTGGTCGTCGCGCGCGACGAATCTCGAAACGAAAGCGAACCGTCCGAACCGCTGGCGGTCAACGTTCCGATCAAGTCGGGACCGACCTGCTCGGAGGAGAGGTGCAAGGTCGTGTATCGCTACTCCGGAGCGCCCGCAACCTGGACCGTGCCGCCGGGCGTGCACAGCGCGTCCCTCGTCGTCGACGGCGCCACCGGCGGCGGGATCGGCGGCGGGCCGGATCGGGCAGGTGGGAGCGGAGGCCGGGTCCTGGCGACGCTGGACCCGCTGGCGCCCGGACAGGTGGGGGAAATCAGCATCGGGGGGCAGGGCAAGCCCTATGCCGAAGGGGGCACCGGGGGCTTCAATGGCGGCGGCAACAGCGGCATCGGGGGAGGGGGCGGTGGCTACACGACGTTCGCGCTCGACTCCACGCTCGAGGTGATTGCCGGAGGAGGTGGCGGTGGCGGCTTGGACGGCGCCAACGGCACCTTGACGGCGACCGGCGGCCACGGCGGAGCCGGCGGCCAATCGGGATCTGCCGGGGCTCGCGGCTTCCAGAACATCGCGCAGGGGGCGACTCTCGAGGGCGGCAAAGGGGGCCTCGGGGGTGGTGCTAGCGGCACGGGCGGAGAAGGAGGACAGGTGACCGGCTCAACCGCTTGCCCCGGGGGGTCTCATTCCGGCGCATCGGGCGCGGCGGGAAGCAGCCTCAGCGGCGGGGGCGGGGTGGCAGAAGCCGGCGGTGGCGGTGGCGGTGGTTTTGTCGGTGGCGGCCAGGGCGGTGGAGCCGCCGGCGACGACTGCGGCGGCACGGCCGGCTCGGCGGGCGGCGGGGGTGGGTCCAGCTTTGCGGCGCCCGGGCTTCAGGCGAGCTTTGAAACGGCCAGCGGGGAAGGCGACGGATCGCTGTCGATCGGATACGACAATCCGGTCGGCCTCGCGTCCCATAGCTATCTGACCTACGGGGATCAGGAGCTCGACGTCCCCTCCGATCTGGGTGTGCTGTCGGGCGGGTCGGTCCCAGAAGGTGTCTCACTCACCATGGTCGCCACGCCGTCCCACGGCGACCTGAGCTTGCAAGGCGACGGGTCGTTCACCTACGTGCCAGAACCGTCCTATCTCGGATCGGACTCCTTCACCTACAGGGCAACCGATCCCGCCGACAACTACGCCGAAGCCACGGTCGCGGTGAACGTAGCCGGTCCGCCATCGGCGGTGATCACCTCGCCGCCCGCCGGAAATGCGTACGTGGTCGGACAAGTAGTACCGACGACGTTCTCATGCAGCGAGGGAACCGGCGGGACCGGCCTTTCCTCGTGCGACGACTCCAACGGCGCTGCGAGCGTGAGCGGAGGCGCCGGTCAACTCGACACCTCGTCGGTCGGCAATCACACCTACACGGTCACCGCCGTGTCCAAAAGCGGCCTGACGAACAGCACATCGATCGACTATTCGGTGGCGCCGAAGCCGCCTGAGGAAAAGGAAACGCCGGGTGACTCTGAACCACCAGGTGGCGGCGGTGGAAATAAGCCATTGGAATTTGAGCTCTCCGCCCGTGGCGAGAGAAGGTCGCTCGGCGAATTACTGCAGAGAGGGAAGCTTCTTGTCGCCGTTCAGGTCGATGGGGAAGCGACGGTGGCATTGACAGGTCGAGCGAAGATCATCACCAGCCGCTCAGGAGCATCGAGGTTAGTCCCGGTCTTCAAGGGAAAGACTCTCCGCTTTGCCGCTGCCGGTGAGGAGAACGCGAGTATGGGATTGACGCGGCAGGGGCTCAGGACCTTGCGACATCTACTCAAGGTGAAGCTTGTGATCTCCGGCGAGGCCACCGATGCGATTGGTCGAATCAAGCGTGAGAGGATGGCCCTGGCTCTCCGTTAGCGGTGCGGAGCTCCAGCAGCTCAAGACCCGCCCCCCGCCGCCGCACGGCTCGCGGCCTCGATCACCCACCGTCCGCCCCTGAAGCTCCTCCAGAGGGCGAACGCTTTGCCGTTTGGGCGCCAGCGCGAGTTGAAGGTCGGAGGCTCCGTACCGCGCCCCGGGGGGGAAGGCGGCGACCTGCGTCGGCTCGCTCCAGGGTTGCCCGGGGGGCCTACTCGCAGACTGGATGGTCATTCGTTCTCCGGTCGAGGGGTCGGACAGCCAGAGGGCGATCGATTCGCCTTGGGGGGTCACCTCGATCGGAGATTCCGAGAGGTAGGGGATCTGCAGTCCTTCTGCGGCGACGCTCGTCGGTTCGCTCCAGGGGCCGCCGGGGGGATGGTTCGAGGCGGCGATCGCCTGTTCTTCGGTGGCGAGGTATCGGGACCAGAGGACCGTGGCCCGGCCGCCGGGTTCGGTGACGATCTTGGGGCTGGTCCCGTAGCCCTGCGGTTCGAGGGTCTTCAATCTCCATTTCCCGCCTGGCGTGTGGGTCGCAACCTGCACGTTGGCTTCGAGGCCTCCTTCGGGTTCCTTGACCCAGGCCCCGATGGCTTCGCCCCTGGAGGTCACCGCGAGCAGGGGCTGCGGGAACGGGCCCGGGTTCGACAGCAGGGTCGCTGATTTCCACGGTCCTTTCGGCGGCCGGCTTGAGACGCCCATGTGTGATTCTTCGTTGTAAGAAGCGCCCCAGATCGTCACCGTTTCGTCCGTGGGGGTGACAGCAACCTGAGGCGCCTCTGCTTCGTAGGAGCCGCGGATGCCGACCGGCGCGGTCCATTTAGTCCCCGCCGCGGGTTGGGTCGCCGAGGCGACGAAGGAGACCGTCAGGTGTTTTTCGTTGGTGGCGCTCCAGACGACGATCGCCTTGCCGCGACGGGTCATCGCGATCTGTGGTTCTTCGCCCCGGGGTTCTTCGCGCCACCGCTTTTCCGCCGAGATGTTCCGCGGCCTGCTCCACCGCTTGCCGCGCAGCCGGGTCGAGGTCAGGACGACCCGGTCTTCGCCGCTGCCGGTGCGGACGTTGTCGGTCCAGACGATCACCGCCTTCCCGGCGGAGACGGCGATCTGGGGACCTTGGACTTCTTCCCTGACCGGCGCGATGGTGACGGGCGGGGACCAGCCCCTCCCCGGCCGCCGGCTGCTCACCTGGACGCGTTCCGGGTGGCCGCCCGACCAGGTGGCGATCGCTTCCCCGTCGGGGGTGACGGCAACCGCCGGCGCGCCGGCATCGCGGCTTGATGGGCCGACGACGGTCGGCGAAGCCCATCGAGGGGCGGCGTCCGCCGCCGAGACGATGGCCATCGTGGCCGCGACGACGAGTGCGACCGGCACCGCGCGGGTCAGGAGAGGTCTCATGAACCCAGGATAGGAACGTCGCCTGCCCCGGACCGGGCCAACCTTGGCCCGAGCTCGGGGCCAGTGCTCCTAACATGACCCCATGGCCAGCCCGCAAGTCTCCGGTGGCGTCGTCCACGAGCTTCCCGCCGACCTGCGCGAAGCGCTAGTCGCCAAGGCCACGGTCCTCGATGCCTGGGAGGACATCACGCCGCTGGCGCGCAACGAGTTCATCTGCTGGGTCGAGGACGCCAAGCAGGAGAAGACTCGGGAGCGGCGCATCCGGCGGACCCGGGAGGAGCTGGAAGAAGGCATGCGCCGGCCCTGCTGCTGGCCGGGCTGCAAGCACCGCGAGCGCAACGGCCGGGAGCAGGCCGGCGCGTGAGCGGGCGGGGCGCCGACGTCGCCAGGAGCTTCGACGAAGACTGCGCCGAGGTTGCCTCCCGGCTGCGCGCGAGGTTTGCCGAGGTGGAATCGGGCCTCGCCACGCTTGTCGACGGGATCCCTGGCCCCCGGGACGGTGTCGACCCCGCCTACCTCGAATATCTCGACAGCCTGAAGGAGAATCGCCCCGCGGTTCTTGAGTACGCCGCCGCGGTAATCGAGCTGGGTGAGCATCGCGCTCCCGACGTTCCCGCGCCCGTGAAGCGGGCAGCACGGCTGGCCGCCCGCGCCGGTGTCTCTCTCGACACAGTCCTGCGGCGCTACTCCGCCGGCAATGCCTTCTGCACCGACATCCTGGTCGAAGAGGCGGAGGCCACCGGCTTCTCGGCCTCCAGTCTGCGCCGGCTGTTGCACAGGCAGGCCACGCTCTTCGACCGCCTGCTCGAGGCAGTGAGCGAAGAACACGCCGACGAGGCCGGCAGCCGGCCGACGACCACCGCCGAGCGGCGCCACGCCTACCTCGAAGACCTGCTCGCCGGGCGACAGCCCGACGGCGAGGTGGAGCTCGGGTACGACCTCGACGGGCACCACGTCGGGCTGATGGCGAGAGGGGAGGGCGCCCCCGCGGCGATGCGTGAGCTGGCGAAGAAGCTCGATCGGCGCCTGCTCGCGGACCCGCACGGGGACAAGCCGGTTTGGGCCTGCTGGCTCGGCGGCAGGGAGCCGCTGTTGACGGAGGAGGTGATCCGGGCCATGGCGGACATGCCCTCGACGGCGATCGTCGTCGCCCTCGGCGAGCCCGGCAAGGGCATCCCGGACTGGCGCCTCACCCACCGCCAGGCCAAGGCGGCCCTGTCGATCGCCGAGCGCCACGGACAGCGGCTCCTCCGCTACGCCGACGTCGCCGTCCTCGCCTCGATCCTCCGCGACGACCTGGGAACCACCTCGCTGCGCAAGCTTTACCTCGAACCGCTCGATGACATGCGAGACGGAGGGAAGGCGGCGCGGGAAACCCTGCGGGCCTACTTCGCCGTCGAGCGGAACGTCTCCTCGACCGCCGCCGCGCTCGGCGTCGACCGCCGGACGGTCACCAACCGCATCCGCGCCATCGAGAAGCTCTTCGGCCGCCCGCTGGGTGAGTTCGCGACGGACCTGGAGACGGCGCTGAGGCTTGCAGACTGAATGGCGGCTGCTCGGATTGGCTAACCCTCTCCCCAAGCTGGGGAGGTGGTGAACGCTCGCAGCGGTGAAGATCGAAGCGATCCAGCACCACCGAGCAAGGGGGAAAAGATGAGGCACCTGATTCGCTGCGCCGTCCTCGGCGGTGCGCTCGCTTTGTTCGTCGCCGGCGGAGCCTTCGCCAAGTCCGAAACCGTCCGCGTCGGGAACCTCTCACTCACCCACGACGGTGGGATCTCACCGACCGTCCTGCCGAGGCACGAGCAGGCGCCGATCGACGCCTTCATCAGCGCCGCGATCGCGACGATCGACGGCAGCCACCCGCCCGCCGCGCGCGAAGCCGCCCTCGACCTCGACAAGGACGTCCACGTCAACGCCAAGGGCCTGCCGGTCTGCAAGCGGGTGCAGCTCGACTCCCGCGACACGGACGCCGCCAGGAAGGTCTGCGGCGGGGCGATCGTGGGCAGAGGCTCCGCCCGGGTCGAGATCGCCTTCCCCGAACAGGGGACCGTCTTTGCCACCAGCCCGCTGACGATGTTCAACGGCGGCGTCAGGGGCGGCAAGACGACGATCTTCATCCACGCCTACCTCACCGTCCCGGTCCCGGCTGCGGTCGTCACCCCTGTCGTGCTCACCCCGATCCGCAGCGGCCCTTACGGCACCCATATCGTCGCCAAGGTCCCGGCGATCGCCGGCGGCTCCGGCTCGCTCATCGACGCCAAGCTGAAGATCGACCGCAAGTTCACCTACCGCGGCGAGCAGCGCAGCTACCTGACCGCCGCCTGCCCGACGGGGGCCCAAGTGATCAGGGGGCGCGTCCTGTTTGACGACGACACCCTCGTCCGGCTCAGCCGCCTTCTCCCCTGCACCCAGGCCGACCGGCAGCCCTAGAAGGCCCCTACGAGGAGGCGATCGATAGCCAGTCCGTTGACCTCGGCCCGACTCCGCTCGCCGAATCCGGATCTGACGAAGTAGGCGCCGACGAAGAGGGAGTAGGCGAGCATCGCCCGCGCCTCGACCTCCTGCTCGCTGTCGAGGAACTGGGCGAAGAGGGAGCGGAGGTAGGCCATGCGGCGGTCGTCGACCCGGCGCAGCCGGGTATCGACGGCGGGGTCGCGGCGCGCCCAGTCGCGAAGGGCCAGCTCGGCCGCGAAGAGGTCCTTCGCCGCGGGGGCCAGCTCGAAGAGGCGGCGCAGCTTTGCGCGCGGCTCTTCGGAGTCTTTGTCGACGGTGGCGATCACGTCCTCGGTGCCGCTCTGCTCCCAGCTGTCGAGCGTCTCCTCCATCAGCGCCGCGCGGTCGTCGAAGTGCCAGTAGAAGCCGCCCTTGGTGACGCCCAGGTCCTTGGCCAGGGCCTCGATGCGGACGGCGTCGGGACCGCCCGCCGCGAGAGCGCGCATCGCCGCCTCGATCCAGGCCTCGCGTGGGGTCTGAGCCTTCGCCATCCGCCCTATCTATACGGCACCGTATTGACAGGCGCAACCACGGTCCCTAGCATCTATACGGAGGCGTATGGAAATGAAGAGCGGGCGCATCCCCAACTCCGAACACGAGGCGCAGCCCTGGCGGATTCACGCGATCGTGCCCGACTTCACCCTCGAGGACGTCTGGGCGCTGCCGGCGGAAGGCGGCGCCGGCGAGTTTCCGGCGCTGCTGGAGATGGTGGGCTCGCTCGACCCCGCCGAAGCCGACTCGCGCGCGACCAGGGCCCTGTGGCAGCTGCGCGACCTGCTCGGCAAGTGGTTCGGCCTCGGCGAGATCCACGTCGAGGACGGAACCGGGCCCGAGGCCGTCGGCGAGCTGCCGATTCCCGGCAGCGCCGCCACCACCCTCGTCGATCGCCTGCCCCAGGATCTGCGCGGCACCGTCGATGGCGCCGACTTCGGCACGCTCCCCTTCAGCCCCCTCTACCGCACCGGCCGGGAGGCCGCCGCCGAGGTCTCGAACCGGACCGTGCACGGGGTCGCGCACTTCGCCTGGGTCGAGCGGGGCGGCGGCCGCTACCGCGGCCAGATGGCCGTCTACGTGAAGCCGCGTGGCCTCTTCGGTCGCGCCTACATGGCGGCGATCAAACCGTTCCGCTACTTGATCGTCTACCCGGCGCTGATGCGCGAAGTCGAGCGAGCCTGGTCCGAGCGCCCGCCCTCAGCGGCGGACGCGGTAGCGGAGATGGGTGGCGCCGGCGCCCTCTAGGACCCGCAGTGGCTCCAGCTCGACCTGCTCGGCGCCGAGGTGCTCGAAGAGGCGCCGGCCCTCGCCGAGCAGGACCGGGACCAGGTGGATCTGGATCTCGTCGAGGACGCCGGCGGCGAGCGCCAGCTGGGCGACGGTCGCGCCGTGGACGAGGACGTCCTTCTCGCCGGCCGCCTCCTTCGCGCTCGCCATCGCCGTCTCGACGTCGCCGACATAGGTGACCAGCGGCCAGCGCGGGTCGGTGCCGTGCTTCTCGCGGCTGAGGATGAAGATCGGCACCCCGTCGTGGTGGTCGCCGCCCCAGCCCCCCGCGGGATCGAACGTGCCGCGTCCGGCGACCACGGCGCCGGTCGCCATCGCCTCGTCCATCACCTCGCCGTCGACGCCCGCCGGACGGCCGGGAACGCCGCCGTGCCCGGTCGGCGGGCCGGCGAAGATCCACTCGTGCAGGCGCTCGCCGCCGTCGCCGAGCCCATTGTCCAGGCTCTCGTTGGGGCCGGCGACGAAGCCGTCCAGGGACATCGACATGTAGAGCACGGTCGCGGACATCAGCTCCCTCCTCGGGTCTTGGCGGCGAGCACGTGGGTGACGGCGCCGTCGGGGTAGGCGGTGGTGGAGACGGGGGCGAAGCGCTGGGGCTCGGGCAGGCCGTGCCAGAGGGGGAGGCCCTCGCCGAGGGCGACGGGATGGACCGTCAGCCGGTACTCGTCGATCAGGCGGTGGCGGGCGAGCGAGTGGGCGATGCGGGCGCCGCCGAAGAGGACGATGTCGCCGTCGGCGGCCCCCTTCATCTCCGGGATCTCCTCCTCCACCGGCCGCGCCGAGCGGCGCGAGTTGGCCCACTCGAACTCCGGCTCGGTCTGCGAGAAGACGACCTTGGGCAGCTCGTTGATCCGCCGCGCCATCGGGCTCTCGGAGCTGTGCCAGACCTCGGCCATCTCGTCGTAGGCGCCGCGGCCGACGACGATCCCTCCGGCCTGCCCGAGCAGCTCAAGGTTGGCGGCGTGGCGCGCGTCGCCGGCGCGGTCGGCAACCTCGCCCGGCTCGGCCAACCAGTCCATCTCGCCCGGCGCGCGGGCGAGGAACCCGTCCAGCGAGGCGGACATCAAGAGGATCAGTCGGGATGCGGCTTCTGCAGACATCTGGCCTTCTCCTTGCTCGTCCGGCAGGGCTCGTTCGCCCCGCCTCTACCCAGTTGACGAACGAAGGCAGCGAAAATCGACATAGGGGGTACCTGACGGGTGTGGGACACCGCAGGCATGCCCGCTCCACCCTGCTCGCATCCGCCGCGTCGGCGGCCCTCTTGGCTGTGCCGGGCGCGGCTGCGGCGGCGCCGAGCTGCGCCGAAGGGCCGGAAACCGTCGGGACGACGATCGTCGGCACGCCGTGCGCCGACACGATCCGCCTGCCGCCCGGCGCAACCGCGGCGTTCGGCGAAGGCGGGGACGACGTGCTCTACGGCCAGCGCGGCAACGACAGCCTCTTCGGCGGCGAGGGCGCCGACCGGCTCCACGGCGGCGTCGGCGACGACCGGCTGCGCGGCGGGCCCGGGGGACGACCGGCTCTTCGGCGGCTTCGGCGCCGACTCGCTCGACGGCGAAGGCGGCAACGACCTCGACCGCGGCGACGCGACGGTCGACTCGCTCGCCGACTCGGGCGGCGGCACCGACACCCTCAGCTTCGCCACCGGGGTGACGCCGGGCTTCCCCAACACGGGGTCCAACCTCACCGACGCGGGGTTCCCGGCCGGCGCCGAGGGCCGCGGCGTCTTCGTCGACCTCGGCGAAGGCTTCGCCAACGACGGCCTCGCCCCCTCGGGCGGCGGCGTCGACCAGCCGCTGGAACCGGCGACCGACTTCGCCGACTTCGAGATCGTGGTCGGCACCCCCTTCCCCGACTACCTCGTCGGCACCCCCGGGCAGGAGACCTTCTACGGGGGCGGCGGCGCCGACCTGATCGACGGCAACGGGGGCGGGGACGTCGCCCACGGCGGCGCCGACGGCGACGGCTGCGTCGAAGTTGCAACCGAGGACTGCGAGAACAACGGCGAAGAAATCGACCTGCGCGATCCCGGTGCGATCGCCGTCGGGGTCGTGGCGCCGGGGGGACCCGGAGGCCCGGGGATCTACCTGACCGGCAGCGACGAAGCCGACCGGGTGACGGCGAGCTACGCTGCGGGCGCGGTCACCTTCACCCTCGGGGCCGGCGGCGCCGGGCAGTTCGAGGCCGGGACCGCGGGCGGCTGCGCGGCGCCGAGCGCCGGGGCCGTCACCTGTCCGCTGCCCAAAGCCCCCGACTCGGTCCTGCTCGCCGGCCTCGGCGGCGACGACGTCCTCGCCGCGCCCGGCCTGCCGGAGACGACCTCGGTCGTGGTCCTGGGAAACGAAGGCGCCGACAAATTGACCGGCGGCGAAACCGAAGACGCCCTCGTCGACGGCGCCGGCGACGACGCGGTCGACGGCGCCGGCCGCGACGACGCGCTGCCGAACAACGGCGGCGAAGACGACCTGCACGCCGGCTCGGGAGAGGACCTCTTCATCTCCAACGCGGTCTGCGACGGCGACCTGCTCGACGGCGGCGCCGATCGCGACAACGCCAACTGGGCCAACTTCGAGACGGCCGTGGCGGTCGACTTGGCGCAGGGGTTTGCGGGCCTGATCGGACCGCAAGGAGAAGCGCGCTGCACCAACCCCGGCGAACGGACGAGCCTGGGGGCGCTAGAGGACGTCGAGGGCACCAAACTCGGCGACAACCTCGTCGGCGACGGCGGCGACAACCAGTTGCTGGGCCGCGAAGGCCCCGACAACTACCTCGCCGGCGCCGGCGACGACCTGCTGCTGGCCAACTCCGGCGACCCCGACCCGACCGTCGACTGCGGCGAGGGATTCGACACGGCGCTGATCGACTTCGCCCCGATCGTCGACGGCCCGCCGCTCGGCTGCGAGTCGGTCGAAGAACGCGCCCCGAACAGCTTCCGCCCGCCGGACACGCCGCCGGGTCCGGAACCCGCAGCGCCGCAGCCCGAAGTCGCGCCGCCGCCTCCGCCCCGCCGCGATCGGACGCCGCCGGCGACGCGTCTGCGCCGCCATCCACCGGCGCTGCTCTTCGCCTCAGGCCCCCGCCGTCGCGTCGCCTTCGGCTTCACCGCCTCCGAGCCCGGCTCGAGCTTCCGCTGCAAGCTCGACCGCAAACCTTGGCGCCCCTGCCGCTCGCCGCGGGCCTACCTCCTCCGCCCCGGCCGCCACGCCTTCCGCGTCTACGCGATCGACGCCGCCGGCAACCGCGACCGGACGCCGGCGGTCTTCCGTTTCCGGGTGCGCTGAAGGCGACTTTGCAAGCCGTTGGTTGACAAAGTCGCCCCGCGCTCAACGAGTGGCGCTCAGCCGCAGGATCGGGATCGTCCGCCCCGCCGCCGCGGCGCTGCGGCGGTAGGACTCGAAGGGCGGGAAGACGCTGTCGGCGAGGGCCCAGAGGCGGGACCGCTCGGCCTCGTCGCCGACGACTTCCGCCCGGTAGGTGCGGCCGTTCAGCTTCACCTCGGGGTTGGCCCGGGCGTTGAAGAACCAGGCGGGATGTCTGGGGGCACCGGCCAGGGAGGCGACGATGACGGGGCGGTCGCCATCGTGGAAGTAGATGACGCCGTTGCGCCGCGGCTCGCCCGAGCGGGCGCCGGTCGTCTCCAGCAGGGCAGTGGGCAGGAGGAGGCCGCTGCCGAGGCGCCCGCCGGTCACCCGCAGCAAGTACGGGTCGAGCCGCCAGGCAAAGGTCCGCGAGAGCCAGAGCCCGAGCCGGGTGGCGGAAAGCCTCGCCCAGGCGTTGTAGAGACGGCCACGGGGGCGGGGGTCGACCTTTCGCAGCCTGTGCGACTTTGCAAACCATCGGTTGACAAAGTCGCCCAGGCTCACTCAGTCCAGCCCGTGCGGGTGAAGGTGCTCTTCGGCCATCCGCTTGAGGCCGGTGCGGTCGATCTTGCCGGTCGGGTTGAGCGGCATCTCCTCGAGGAAGAGGATCTCCTCCGGCGCCTTGTAGCCGATCCGCTCGCGGCAGTGGACGATCAGGTCGGCGGCGCTCGGCCGCTCGACGCCCTCGCGCAGGGTTACGTAGGCGCGGACGTTCTCGCCGTGGACTTCGTCGTGGACGCCGACGGCGCCGGCGAGGTCGACGGCCGGGTGGTCGACCAGCGCGCCCTCGACCTCGTAGGGGCTGATGTTGGAGCCGTCGTGGACGATCACCTGCTTCTTGCGGCCGAAGAACCAGAGGTAGCCCTCGGCGTCGGCGCGGGCGAGGTCGCCGGAGTCGACCCAGCCTTCGAGCAGGACCTCCTCGGTCGCCTCCGGCGCTTCCCAGTAGCCGGCCATGCTGGCCGGAGTGCGGATGAAGATGCGGCCGACCGCGTCGGCGCCGACCGGCTCGCCTTCCTCGTCGCGCAGGGCGATGCTGAAGCCGCTGATCGGCCTGCCGATCGAGCCCTGCTTGACCGTGCCCGAGGGCGGGTTCAGCGTCGCCAGGCCGACCTCGGTCATCCCGTAGCCCTCGACGATCGGGAAGCCGGCGACGGCGGCGAACTCGTGCAGCAGCTCGGTCGAGACCTTGTCGGAGCCGCAGCGGCAGACCCGCAGCGAGGCGAAATCGGTCGGCTGCAGGTCGTGGTCGCGGACCAGGGCCAGGAGCGCCGCCGGGATCATCGCCAGCACCGTCGGCTGCTGCTCGCGCAGCAGCGGCAGGATCTCGTGGCTGTCGAAGGTCCGCGCGACCACCACCCGGCCGCCGACCGAGAGCGTGCTCAGCGCCCAGAGGAAGGAGCCGATGTGGGACATCGATGAGCCGGGCAGGAAGACGTCCGAGGCGTCGAGCTCGAAGGCGGCGGCGGCGCTGGCGATCATCCAGCGCAGCGAGGAGCGGGTGTGGGTGACTCCCTTCGCTGGCCCGGTGCTGCCGGAGGTGAAAAAGATCGCCGCCGGCTCGGAGAGGTCGGGGTGCGAAGCGTCGCCGAGCGGCTCGCTCGCCAGCAGGCGCTCGAAGTCGCCCGGGTAGGTGAGGCTCGTCGGCAGCGCCGCCGCCAGCCTGCTGGCACCGACGTCCTCGACGCGCTCCTCGTGCGCCAGCAGCGCCTTCGCGCCGCTGACTTCGAGCGCGTGGTCGATCTCGCGGTGGGTGTAGCGGTAGTTCAGCGGCGTCACCACCAGCCCGGCCTTGAAGCAGGCGAGGTAGTGGACAAGGAGCGCGATCCGGTTCGGCATCAGCGAGGCGATCCGGTCGCCGGGCTCCAGGCCCAGCGCCCGGTATCCGCCGGCCAGCCGCTCAGCCTCGGACTCAAGCTCCGCCCAGTCCATCGAGCGCTCGGCCGAGACCAGCGCCGGCTCCTCAGGCGCGGCCTCGAGCCCGATCCGCAGCAGGTCGTCCAGCGGCGGCGCGGGCGCGTCGAGCGGTGGGCCGTCGATCAGCACGCCGTACTTCTACCGCAGCTCAGCCGCCTTCGATCTGCTCGCCGAGCCGCTCGTTGGCCTCGCGCAGCTCCGGCGTCATCTGCTCGTCGAAGTCCTCGAGCTCGGCGATCTGGCGCAGTTCGATCTCGACGCCGCCGTCGAAGGGGGCTTTTTCGAGCCAGGCGATCGCGTCCGCGCGCGAGTCGCACTCCCAGAGCCAGTAGCCGGCGACCAGCTCCTTGGACTCGGCGAAGGGGCCGTCGGTGACGGTGCGTCCGCCGCCGTCGAAGCGGATGCGGGCGCCCTGCGCGGTCGGGAGCAGGCCGTCGCCGCCGACCATCACGCCCGCCTTGACCAGCTCTTCGTTGTAGCGGGTCATCGCTTCCAGCATCTCGGTGGTGGGCTTCTCGCCCGCCTCGGACTCGGGGGTGCCCGGGACCAGAACCATGAAACGCATGCTGCCTCCTCGTAGTTGAAGGGTGTCTTTACCTACCCGACGAACGGGCCGGGCGGAAATCGACAGGGTCAGAGAATCGCCAGCTGGCGGCTGCTCTCGAGGTCGAGCAGGGCCCGCTTGCGATCGAGGCCGCCGCCGTAGCCGGTGAGCGAGCCGTCGGCGCCGATCACCCGGTGGCAGGGGATGACGATCGCGATCGGGTTGCGGCCGTTGGCGGCGCCGACGACGCGGGCGCGCTGCCACGGCTCGACGTCGGGGTCGAAGAGCGAAGGGTCGATGCGGGCCGCCTGCTCGCCGTAGCTCGCGGTCTGCCCGTAGGGGATCTCCAGCAGCGCCCGCCAGACCGCCAGCTCAAGCGGCGTGCCTTGGGGGTCGAGGGGGAGGTCGAACTCGCGCAGCTCGCCGGCGAAGTAGGCGTCGAGCTGCCGCGTCACCTCGGGCAACGGGCGCCTCTCCGCCTCGGCGGGAGCCTGCGACCGCCCCGGAAACCCGAGGGCAGTCAGCCCGCGGGGACCGGCGGCGAGGTTCAGCGGCCCGATGGGGCTCTCGTAGACGCTCCAGCCGGCTTCGATATCGCTCATATATGTAGAACGCCGGTCAGGGCCGAGATGTGAGGTCGCTAGGCGGCGCGGGTCAGCTTGCGCCGGCGCGGCAGCTCGATCAGCTCGCCGCGCTGCGCGTGGACGGGCTCGAAGGCGCTGACCGAGAGCACCACGTAGCTGTAGCCGCAGGGGCAGACCTCGCGGTCGACGTCGTCGAGCTCATCGACCAGGACCTCGGACTCCTCATCGCAGCCTGAACAGGCGACACGTATTTGCCACATGCGAACGATGGTGGCGCGCCCGGCGGACGGACTCCGTCACATTGGCGAAGCTTTTTCTCATCTTTCGAATGCAGGCCGCATCTCGGCAATCGAGGAGCGATCGAGACCGAGGCGACGTGCGACCTCCTGCCACCGGCTGGTGGCCTCGGTCACCTCGGCAAGAGCCGCCGCGGCTTCCCTGGGGTCCAGGCGGAAGAACTCGGCGACCCCGAGGAGGAGCTCGATGCTCGCCGCGTTGGATCTGCCGTCGATCGAGGTGCTTAGGTATTTCGGCCCCGGCTCCGGGTTCGGGTTGATGTCGAACGCCGGGGAAAGTGCCCAGCCTCCGGCGGTCGTTCGTAGAAAGCCGTGGTTACGAAGGTGGTCGTCCGTGTTGCTGACCAGGATCGAAAAGGCGATCCGGCGCCAAAGCTCGTGGAGATCCTTCGTCACCCGGTTGGACTGCGCTTCGATCACCTCCACGAGGTCGAGATAGCTCCGGGTCTCCCCGTCGGCCGCCTCCAGCAAGGTCATCGCGCTGACGTACCCGACCCGCAGATCTCCCTGGCGGTCGAAGCGGTCGACGACGTGAACCGAGCGACCCGCGACATCGGTGAGTTCCGACGCGGCGGCGTTGATCCCAGCATCTCGTGCCAGGCTGAGGGTGACGGCCTCCCAACCGGTGACGTTCCATTCGTCTCCCTCCGCCTTCGGGAACTTCGCGATCGCTATGCGTCCTTTGCGATCGATCACGTGGGCCTTGGGCCGGGCGCCGCCCAGGGAGCTTCCACCTCTGAGAAGCATGTCGAGCTCCTCTTGGCTGGCGACGTCGCGTTCGGCGCGGTCGGCATAGTCGAGCAGCCGCGGCAGGTCGATCAGGTGGGGGACGCCGTCCTGCTCGTCGGCCAAGAACTCGCTGCTGTCCGGATCGCGAAAGCGGACAGCTCCTTGGCGCAGGTCATCCCGGACCCCAAGGAGATAATCGGCCTCCCCGAAGCTCTGCTCCCCGGTGCTGTCGTCCGCCCCGCCGAAACGTCGGCGGATGAGCATCCTCCCCCAGCGGTCCGGCGAGCAATCTGAAAACGCCCCGAAGATCGGCCGGTTCGCCGGGGTCTGAAGCTGACCCGTAACGAGGGGGAGCGCGGGGTCGAGCGGATAGCTGTCCTTCCTGGCGAGATAAGCGGTGGCGTAGACGAAGGTGGCCGACTCGACGCGCTGGCGCCGGTGCGCCCATAACCGACCGGCGAGCACGTCCTCGCCGGCGAGCTGGACGAATACCTCGACCTCCCGGTCAGCCATCGTCCCTGCCGGCCAGGTTCACCGGCCGGATCCGCCGCGGGAGCTCTTCGTCGGAGCGAAGCCGTCCGATGTCGGATTCGTAGGGATCCAGCGCCTTGAGCAGGTTCTCGAGGATGCCCAGAGCACGAAGCATCCGCATCAGGTTCTCCAGGCTGATTCCGCCGTCGCCCTGCTCAAAGCGAGCAAGGGTCGACCGCGCGATGCCCGACCGATCCGCCAGCTGCGCTTGGGTGAGGCCTCGAAGCTTGCGCCAGGCGGCGATGTCTTCGGCCAACCCGCGGGTGGCCCGTTTGATCGCGGGAGGAGTGGGGCGTGGCTTGGCCATATGCCCCATTATAGCCTCTAAGGACCGTTAAATAGGTCATTAAAGCCTTTAACTACTGATATTTGAGTTTTAACAGTTCCAGTCGCTGACGCCGGTGACGGGGATCTTCCCGCTCTTCGGCTGCAGCGCCAGGCGGACCAGGCGGGTGCAGACGAAGTTCCCCTGCTCTTCGGTCTTGCGGTGGTCGAAGATCCGGCAGAGGACGACGCGGCGGCTGTGGCGGCGGCAGTTCTGGACGCCGGCCTTGGCGCAGGACGAGTCGTGCTTGCAGGTCGTCTCGGCGTAGTTGAGGGCGCGGTCGCGGGCGGCGGCGATCGTCAGCTTCTCCCCCGCCTGGGCGGGCAGCGCGAGGGTGGCGAACAGCGCCGCGGTGGCGAGCGCTATCCGCAGCGCCCGGCTCACGGGAACTTGTTCGGGTTGAGGCGGGGGATCGCGGCTTTGGCGATGTACTGCTCGCCGGCTTCGAGGACGACTTCCTTGTCCTTGACGAAGTCGTCGACCCAGACGGTTCCTTCGCTCACCTTGAACAGGGTCGAGGCGTCGCAGCGGTCGACCACCAGCCAGGTGGTGCCGCGCACGGTCGCCGAGCCGTAGCTGCCGCTGGTCTCGTAGTTGCCCTTGCCGCTGCCCCAGGCGCGGCGGCCGCCGCGGCGCTTGCCGCTCGCCCGCGCCACCGGCTTGCGCGCGGTGCCGCTGCGTTTCTCGCACATCCGTTTGCCGGCCAGTTTCAGCTCGACCGTCTGGTTGTCGCCTTCCTGCTGGGTGACGACGAAGACGCCGCCCCAGAAGATCGCATCCTGCAGCTCGCCGGAGGAGCCTTTCGAGGAGGTCAGCGCGATCGTGCCGTGGCGGGTGTTGACCAGGCAGCCCATCGGCACCTGCTTGAAGGAGGTGAGGCGGGAGTACTCGTCTTCGCCCGGGCACTGGAGTTCGACCGTGCCGCTGGCCGGTTCGACGTTGAAGCTCTGGCCGGCGACCGGCTGCGGCGGACCGCTGGCGATCGCGATCGGCTGGGGGACGACGACCGCGGGCGGCTCGGGTTCCGGTTCCGGTTCGACCGTCTCCACCGTGAAGCTGCGCGCCGAGGGGGTCGGGTCGGGGTGGCCGGCCTTGTTCAGGGCGCGGACTTCGAAGACGTGGTGCCCGTCGGCGAGCTCGTCGTAGCTCTGCGGCGACTCGCAGGCGCTCCACTCGCCGCCGTCGAGACGGCACTGGAAGCCGCCGTCCTCGGGCGAGGTGAAGGCGAAGGTGACCGAGTCGGTGGCGACCGTCCCGCTCGGCCCGGAGACGATCCTCGTGTTCGTCACCGACGCGTTTGCGCCGCTCGGCAGCGCGAAAATGGCGACCAGGACGAGAAAAGCCGCCAAAGCAGGTTTACGGAACATTAGGAATGGGAACCTTACCTAGTCGGCTTGAGAGCGGCAGAACTTTAGGGACAACGTTTGTTTGGCCTATTTGTCCAGGCGGCCAAGCTGCCGGTTCGTCGCATAGCCTGCCGGGCATGAGCACGAGCGCCGGGCGCAGCCGGTGATCTGGGTCGAAGTCTTCGCGGTTCTGGTCGTCTCCCACCTGGTGGGCGACTTCCTCCTGCAGACCGACTGGCAGGCCCGCTGCAAGGAAAACGGCCTCGGGCCCGACCGCGAGCACCGCCGGGCGCTCGTCTCCCACGTCCTCACCTACATGGTCGCCTTCGTCCCCGCCCTTATATGGATCGGGATCGAAACCGACGCCGCCTGGGCGGTGCTGATGGCCGCGGTGATTGCGGTCCCGCACCTGATCCAGGACGACCGCCGGCTGCTCGACGCCTACATGCGCAAGGTCAAGGGACTGGCCGAATCCAGCCCGGGCCTGCGGGTCGCCGTCGACCAGGCGTTCCACGTGCTCTTCCTCTTCGGCACCGCCCTGCTCGTCGTCGCCTGAGACCCGCCGCCAGAAGGGGTGACTAGGAGCAAACCCTCGTGTACGGCTGGCGAGCGCCGCGCCAAGCGGGGCGCGGACGCAGGGGAGACCGAACAGCAGGGCCTATGGGCTCCCTCCGGCTCTCGTTCGTCTGTTCCCTTTGGTTGCCATGGACCGACAAGGAACAGACGAGCGGCGGCGCTGACCTCACCCGTTCCTTTTCGGTGCTATCCGGCAATAAGGAACAGACGAGTCGGGGGAAGTTCGCCAATCCCTCCAGGCGGCCGGCTTGAGCGATGGCGGGTCGACTAGAGCTCGGAGAGAGGCACGGTCTCTCACAGGCTGGTGAGCTTCCGCGCGTGATCCGGATCGAGAGTGACGCTGATTCGCCGGCTTTGCTCGGACATAGGTTCACTCCGCGCTTGGCCTGGCGACTTCGCGGCTGACCCAGCGGTCGTCGGCGACGCCGCCGGCCAGCTGGCTGCTGCGGCGGTGGCCGCTCACCGCGGTGAGGAACTGCTCGCGCTCCAGCGCCAGCAGCCGGGTCGGCTCGGTGGTGCGGACGGTCGCGGTGCGCGGCACGTCGTGCAGGAGGGCGATCTCGCCGAACGATTCGCCCGGCCCCTCGTTGCGCCGGAAGTCGCCGTTTTCGAAGACCTCGACCTGGCCGGACTCGATCAGGAAGAAGCGGTCGCCGTGCTCCCCCTGGACGATCACCTCTTCGCCGGCGTCGAACTCGACCTCCACCAGGTCGTGGCTGAGCCGCTCGACGGTGGCGATCGGCAGCGGCGCGAAGATCGAGTTCTCGCGCAGCAGGTGGTACGGCCCCTCGGCGACGGGGGCGCCGACCTCGAAGGCGCGCAGCCGCGCCCAGCAGAGGACGACGAAGATCGGCATCAGCGCACCGAGGGCGATCAGGGCGCCGTCGGGGTGCAGCCATTCGACCAGCAGGATCGCCCCCAGCGAGCCGACCGCCATCGCCAGCAGGCGCCCCGCCTCCAGGGCGCTGATCACCCGCCCCATCGTCTCGTCGGAGGCGAGCCGGTACATCAGCGTTTTGCCCGCCACCTCGACGAAGGTGAAGCCGATCCCGATCCCGAACCAGGCGACGTAGGAGGTCCCCTCCTCGGGGAGGAAGCCGGGCAGCATCGTCGCCGCGCCGAGCAGCAGGCTGCCGCCGGCGATCGCGGCGACCAGGTGGCCGCGGTCGAGCATCAGCGCCAGCGCCGCGCCGCCGACCAGGGCGCCGATCCCCCAGCTGGCGTTGAGGAAGCCGACGGCGCCCTCCTCCAGGTGCAGCAGCTCCAGCGCCATCGAGATCAGGATCACGTCGGCGAAGCCCTCGAAGAGGAGCAGCAGGATCAGGGTCAGCGAGGAGAGCCGCAGCGCCGGGTGGAAGATCAGCGCCCGGGCGCCGCGGCTGAGCTCGCGGGCGGTCCCGGCCAGCTCCTCGTCGTATTCGGGCCGCTGGTCGCGGCGGACGAAGGCGAGCAGGCCGACGGTGGCGAGGGTGACCGCGGCGGCGACCGCGAACACCGTCCCCGGCGAGGTCGCGGTCAGCAGCAGGCCGGTGGCGACGGCGGCGGCGATGAAGCCGGCGTTTTCCATCGCGCTGTGGTTGACGTTGCTGGCCGAGAGCTCCTGCGGGGTCCGGGCCAGCAGCGGGAACATCGCCGCCTCGGCCGGGGCGTAGCCGCTGGAGGCGACGGCGAAGAGCGCCGGGAAGACGAAGACGACGCCGGTCGGCGCGTCGAGGCCGGCGGCGATCGCGGCGCCGGCGAGGATCGCGGCCATCAGCGCGGCGCTGGCGAGCAGCACCGTGCGCCGCGGGAAGCGGTCGGCGACAAGGCCGGCGAAGGGCGAGGCGATCGCGCCCGGCAGCAGCCGCACCAGGGCGACGAGGCCGGCGCCGACGACGCCGTGCGCCTCGAACCCGTAGACGCCGAGGGCGATCGCGAAGCTCCAGCTGGCGAAGGAGAGGCCGATGCGGGCGGCGCCGAGGAGGCCGAGGTCGCGGTTCTCGAAGTCGATGACGAGCGCGCGCAGGACGATCCGCAGCTGACCAAGGGCTCTCGCCATCGTCAGCGGCAAGATAGCCTGGCGCGACCTTGAGCGCATCCGGATCCCCGCGGCGGCGACGCGAACTGGCGATGCTGCTCGTCGTCCTCGGCGCCGCGGCGCTGGGGATCCTCGCCTACGAGACCAACCTGATGCGGGCGCTGGAG